>JGI24707J26582_10000035_pt1 | contig 79569 bp, 77 predicted proteins | sample BioPla1DNA1_FD_26582 | JGI IMG/M metagenome (IMG submission 26582)
AGTGATTCACATGCGATAATGTCCCATTAGAAGACAAGGGAAAATGTCCCGGTTTTTAGAAAGTTACCTCGTATTGATTTTATTAAAACGAGGTGAATCTGATGAGAAAGGTTGAGCTAAATATGACGGAAGAATTCAGGTATGTCGTGATCAAGAAGCTTGTCGAGACCAAGGGCAACAAAAATAGTGCTGCGCTTAAGCTGGGATGTACTCGACGCACCATCAACCGTATGGTTCGGGGATACATAAAAGAAGGAAGAGCTTTCTTTCAACACGGTAACAGGGGGCGTACGCCGGTTAATGCCATTGAGCCGGTAATAGTTAATGAAATCCTCACTTTATACGACAACAAGTATTATGATGCAAACTTCACTCACCTTGCTGAACTGCTTGAGGAACAGGAGGGGATTAAAGTTTCCAAGTCGTTCCTCAGAGAGCTTTTTCTTAAAAAAGGTATCCTGAGCCCCAAGGCCACCCGTAAGCTGAAAAAAAGGGTCAAACAGCAGCTTGAATTCGAGAAGAAACAAGCCAAATCAAGGAAAGAGCTGGAACGAATCCAGGAACATATTGTAAGCCTTGAAGATGCCCACCCTCGCAGACCCAGATGTGCCTACTTTGGCGAAATGATTCAAATGGATGCTTCTGTCTTTGAATGGATCGATAATATACGGGCTTATCTTCATCTGGCTGTAGATGATAGCACCGGTAACATTGTAGGCGCTTATTTCGACCTGCAGGAGACTCTTAAGGGCTATTACAATGTCTTTTATCAAATACTCGTTACTTACGGCATTCCTTACCGCTTCTATACCGACAGGCGAACGGTCTTTGACTATAAACGGAAAGGATCAACCAATCTTGAAAAAGATACTTTTACACAATTTGGTTACGCTTGCAAACAGCTGGGAGTTGATATTAAAACTACCAGCGTACCAGAAGCCAAAGGCCGCGTTGAGAGGATGTTCGGAACATTGAAATCACGCCTGCCAATCGAGTTACGCTTAGCAGGCGTGACCACCATAGAGCAGGCAAATGAATTCTTGACCACCTATATCGAGAAATTCAATGCCAGGTTCGCTCTTCCCATTAACAATAACAAATCGGTGTTCGAAAAACAACCTGGTCCAGAAAAGATTAATCTGACTTTGGCAGTGATAGCTAAACGTGTAATCGATAGCGGCCACTCCATTAAATTTGATAATAAATATTTCAAACCAGTAAAAGAAGACGGCTCTCCAATGTATTACCGCAAAGGAACCCCTTGCCTCGTTATTCAAGCTTTTGATGGCAATTTGTTTGCCGCCATCAATGACAACGTGTTTGCTTTGGATAGAATCCCTGAACGAGAACGCAGTTCTACCAACTTTGATATACCCAAGACTCCCGGGAAACCAAAAAAACGCTATGTTCCACCCATGAGCCATCCCTGGAGGTCAGATGAGTTTTTGAGATACTTGAGCTCTCAGCAATACCGGGAAATTCCAGAGGGCTTAACCTACGAAGATTTGCTGTACACAACAGCAAATTATTCTTGATTATAGCTATACCTTGGGGCTAATGTTTACTCATTTTCAGGACATTTTCCCTTTTCCTTGACATACATTGAATTTATTCATGGCTGCATCCAGACCTTCGTCGATCGTTACCAGTATCGCTTCGGCCGCCTTCTCCTCTGCCCGGGCCATGATTTCTGAATCGGCAACACCCCGCGTTTTCAATAAATAAAACTCGGGTTCCATGCCAGGAGGCGGCCTGTCAACCCCCACCCTCAGGCGAGAAAAATGTTCGGTGCCGAGGCTTTCAATAATCGAAACAATCCCCTTATGTCCTCCACTGCCTCCCTGCGGACGCAGGCGTATCACTCCGCGTTCAAGATCCATATCGTCGTATATAACCATCAGCTGTGCAGGTTGGAGCTTGTACCAACGCAACGCTTCGATGACGGCCCTGCCGCTCAAGTTCATATAGGTCAAAGGTTGGAGCAGAACCAACCTTTTACCCCTGTAGTCTTTTTCGGCGTAAACGTAAAAACCCCTTCGGCGAACCTGCCCTCCACCCAATTTCCGGAACACCCTTGTGATGACACGAAATCCAACGTTATGAAGGGAATGTTCATACTTTTTTCCGGGGTTGCCAAGACCTACAATCAATTGTTCAACGGTCTTCCCCTTCTTCCACAGCATGGCTTTTATTCTTCCGGAGCCGTTTCTTCACTGCTTTCGTCTTCTGCCGGAACTTCTTCGCCCTCTTCAGCAAGTTCTTCGACCTCGTCTACTTCTTCTTCCTCCTCCTCTTCTTCCTCCTCCTCCTCCCGTGGCATGAGGACCTGGACAAGAATCTCTTCCGGATCGGTTTCCAATTCGATATTCTCGGGCAGTTCCAGTTCACGGGCCAGGATACCATCACCAATTTCCAGGGATGAAATATCTACCTCCAGAAAATCGGGGATTTCGGCCGGCAGGCAGAAAATCTGCACATCACGCCTCAACAACTGCACAACCCCATCTTCCCTGACACCCGGCGACTCCGTTTCCCCCACCACCTGCAAGGGAACATCCGCCAAAATCTTCTCGGTCAACGAAATGCGGATAAAATCTATGTGAAGAAGACGATCACTGTACAGAATGTCCCTTTGAAGTTCCTTGAACATTACCGTTTCAACGGCCTTCTCACCCGTTTTCTTTCCATTTATTATTTTCAATTCAACAATTGCATTCTCTCCGGCACCGGAGGAAAGAGCTTTGCTCAGCGCCCCCCCGTCTACCAACAAAGAAATTGTTTCTTTCCCGCGTCCATAAACAACGGCCGGGACCAGATTTTCCTGACGAAGCCGGTTGAGCTCACCCCTGGTTCCACGCCCGGGCCGCAACTGTGCCTCCAGGGCTATCCTGTCCATAATCAAAACCCCCTTTTTAACGTCTCAACAGTAACAAATAGTATACAATAAGCCTGTACAGAAGGTCAATTTGTTATTCGAAAAGTTCACTGACCGACCTGCGTTGATGGATACGCACTATTGCCTCTCCGATCAACGGAGCCACTGACATGATCTTTATTTTTTCAGGGCATTCCTCCCTCAAGGGAATGGTATTGGTAACAATTATTTCTGTCAAACTGGACGCACATAGCTTTTGCAGGGCAGTCCCCGAAAAAACAGGGTGGGTACAGCAAGCATAGGTCTTCCTGGCCCCCTTTTCAAGCAGGGCCTCGGCCGCCAGGATGATCGTCCCACCGGTATCGATAATATCATCCATCAGAATAGCAGTCTTGCCCTCAACGTTACCGATAAGATTCATCACCTCGGTCTGATTTGGGGCGTATCGTCTTTTATCAACTATGGCTATCGGCATTTCCAGATAATTGGCCAATTTTCGTGCACGCGTAACCCCACCCAGATCGGGAGATACGACAATCCCATCCTCAATATGCTTGTCCTTGAAGTATTTGGCCAGAATGGCGATCGTGGTCAGGTGATCGAATGGGATATTGAAGAAACCCTGAATCTGGCCGGCGTGCAAATCCATGGCGATGACCCGGTTTGCCCCGGCAGTGGTTAACAGATCCGCCAGCAATTTGGCGGTAATCGGTTCGCGTCCCCTTGATTTACGGTCCTGCCGGGCATATCCGTAATAAGGAACCACCGCATTCACCGATTTGGCCGATGCCCTTTTGAGAGCATCCATCAAAATAAGAAGTTCCATAATGTTTTCATTGACGGGGGAACAAAGAGGTTGAATGATAAAAGAATCGTCTCCCCTGACGCTTTCCTCGATAAAAATTGTAATTTCACCATCTTTGAAACGGTTCAATTTTGCTTTGCCCAGGGGAACACCTACATGATTTGCAATTTCCCGCGCCAAAGACGGATTGGCCGTTCCACTAAATATTTTGATGTTGTTTTCTATACCATCGGTTACCACTTCTTTTATCCCTCCCCCAAATTTTACAAAAATGATCCAACTCTATGCTTCTCTATTTGACAGTTTTTATCCTTTTAATCGTTACTATCTTTTAGAAACCGTTTTGCCATCCTGTCCTTGTTGATCTGGGGAGCACGTCCCAGAGCCAACGCCCCGGCCGGAACATCTTTGTTGAGCGTTGAACCTGCAGCCACGTAAGACCCTGCACCGATCTTGATGGGAGCAATGAGATTGCTGTTGCATCCGATGAAAGAATTTTTCTGTACGCAGGTACGGTGTTTGATCTGACCATCATAATTGACAATGATCGAACCTGCACCAAAATTGACGCCGGTTCCTATATCTGCATCGCCGATGTAGCTGAGATGCGGAATCTTGGACCCGGCTCCTACATCGGAATTTTTAACCTCGACAAAATTACCGATCTTGACCCCCGCGCCGATCACAGTTCCGGGGCGCAAATAAGCAAAGGGGCCGATATTTGCCCCTTCGTTGATGGTACTTTCTTCCGCCACGGAATTTTTTACCGAACATCCATCACCGACCGACGTATCCCGCAAATGCGTTCCCGGCCCAATCCGGCAATCGTTCCCTATCCTGGAATTTCCTTCAACAATTGTCTGTGGATAGATCGTCGTGCCGTTGCCCACCTCCACCCCGTCATCCATAAAAGTAGAGTCCGGATCAATGATATTAACCCCTGTTTCAAGCAACTTCCTGTTAATACGGCCGCGCAATATCCTGACTGCTTCGGCCAATTGCAAATAATCATCGATCTTCATACTTTCCCCGAAATCTTCAGCCACAACCGCCCCTACATTCAGGCCATCCTTGATCATTGAAGAAATGATACTGGCAAAAAAACATCCATCAGCCATTTCCCGGGACCCGGTCTGTTTCAGGTATTTCTTGAGTGTCCGGGCCGCCAGGCAGTACGCTCCCGTGTCTGTCTCCTCAATCGTTTTCTCCCCGGCCAGAGCCTCCCCATCATCGACCACAATTTGAATGTCTCCATTTGCGTTGTGGATCATCCTTCTGTATCCGGAAAGTTCAGGTATTTTCGCGGCAAGCAAGACGACATCTCTTTCCTGCGCCGCTTCTGCCATCCTCTTCAAAGTCCGTGGTAAAAGTAACGGCATGTTTCCATGAAGAACAAGCACCGATCCGGAATCCGGAAGAACGTCCACCAATGATTCTACCTTCGCGCGGGGATTCTGTTGCCATGCTCCCGGGATACAGTGCGCCCCCCCCGCTCCGTGCAACATCTGCAACTCTCCTTCAGAACCACCCAGAAAGATAAGATTTTTCGTCAATAAACGAGCACCGTCTGCCACATACTCAAGCATCGGCTTGCCACAAAGCACCTGCCCCGATCGGGGTCGGCATGAATCTGTGCAGGGGGCAACCCCGTCGATCAACAATATTATTGCTGCTGTACAGCTCATGAACTGACAACCTCCATCAAATTAATTATTTCCAACCTAACCTTACTATATAATAATATCGGCAGAAGGAAACCAAAAAAGAGGAATGATGTATCCATTCCTCTTTTCTGGAATAATTGGATTTATTAGGCCTCCGTGGCCCCCGTCCCTTACAAAAAGGTATCTTCTTCCTGTACATCCTGTGTATCGTGTACATCCAATTCCTGCCTGGCAATCTCCTCTTTCTCCGCCAGCTCCTGACGATAAGCTTCGATAACCACTTCTTCTATCTTTCCCCTGGCCTCGGAAGTAATGGGGTGGGCTATGTCCTTGAATTCACCAGAAGGCGTTCTTTTGCTGGGCATCGCCACAAACAATCCGTTATTACCCTCAATAACCCGCACATCATGGATGACAAATTCGTCATTCAACGTTACTGATACAATCGCTCTCATTCTTCCATCATTATTTATCTTTCTGACCCTTACATCGGTGATAATCAAAAGGTAACACCCCCGGATAAACAGGATTTTTTAATTTGTGTACTAATTCTACAGATTATTCCATAATCCTTCAAATTGAAGATATTTCTTTAAATTTATTAATTTTCTGTAGATAACAATTTGCGAACCAACTCCAGATCCGAAGGCTTATCCACATCCACGCCTATCTCTGCATAAGGGGTAACCACTGCCCGTGCCTTGACCTTGAAAAGTCCCGATAAATAGGTTTCCAGTTCTTTGATCGACAGACGTTTGATAAGAAATTTTATGATATAAATCAGGGGCAGAGTCTGTACCAGTTTCCACGGTCTTTTTCGATAGGACAGGTATACTTCAATATCGTCAATCTGCTCCAAAATCCAATACGGCTTGGTCATCATGACATTGCTACCGGTAAAAGTTCCTTCTTTGAGTTGCACATAAGTCCTCTTCACTCCAGGATAGTTTTTCTCACAGCTTTCCCGGGTGATGATCGGATAGTAAAAATCATGCTCGTAAGGGGAACAACGTTCCATCAAATCTTCAATTGCCTCCCTGGAAAGTAGAGGTATATCTGCCGAGATGATCAAACAGGGCCTGTACGGGTCCAATTCACCGAGACCGGCGGCAATATTGTCAAGAAACGAACCGCGGGGGGTGATCGACTGGAAACTGTAACGGTCAATATTCAATTTTTCTAGCTCGTCGGGCATTCCTACCACGATGATATCTCCAATTTCAGGCACTTCTCTCAAGGTCCCCATTATAATTTCGATCATTGTACGTCCTTCAATTTTTATGTAGGCTTTGTTCTCCACTTTCTCCATGATTTCCAGATCGCCCCTGCGGGTAGCTCCCGCCAGGATAACCACGTTCAACACGATACCGATCCCTCCTCCTGTCACATTATGGCAAAACAATTCAAAGAGTCCAACTGATCCAGGCTTCATATCCTTCCTGTTCAAGGATAAACACAACGGCATGCGCCATCTCGAGAGAATCAGTCAATGCAAACATAACCGGGCCGCTTCCCGACATCAAGGGCAGCAACCCCGATTCTCTGAAAAGATTTTTCAGCCGATCCAACGAAGTATTGTCCCGGAATATTATTTCTTCCAGCATATTGACGCAATCCCGGGCCAGCCAATTCAAAATATTTTCCCGGTCCCCCCTCTCCAGATGCCGCCTTAAACGATCATAGCCAGAAGTAGTAGCAGGCAATTCACGGGGCAACTTCCTGTATACCCCGCCGGTATGAATCACAAGACCCGCGGGCCTGGCCAGTACCAACCAGGAAAAAGGCAAAGAAGGCCACCGTTCCAGTATCTCCCCCCGTCCACGGGCCAGGGCAGTTCCTCCCTGAAGGCAGAAAGGCACATCGGAGCCCAGTTCAACAGCAATTGCCGCCAACTCATCCCGCGAAATCTGCAAATTCCATATCCTGTTCAGTGCAGTCAGTACAGTGGCCGCATCTGCACTCCCTCCACCCAGTCCGGCTCCCATGGGTATATTTTTGTACAGCGTTATGTTCAGCCCCCTGTTGATCCGGGCCCTTTTTTTCAATGCAATCGCTGCACGGTAGGCCAGGTTTTCATCCCGGGGAATAACGGCTCCCCTGGTACAAAGATTGATCCCGCTGTTCTGAATTTCCTGAAATATCAGGTAATCACAAAGGCCAATCTGCTGCATGACCGTTTCTATTTCATGATAACCATCAGGCCGCCTTTGAAGCACCTTCAAACCAAGATTGATTTTTGCCGGAGCGTTGAAAACCACATCCATGATGCTGTTTTTTTACCTTCCCCTCCCTGGATCTGATCATCTTTTCTTCCACATGGTTCATAATAATTCCTCCAAAAAAGGTGCGCCCTTGAAGGACGCACCCTGCCACCTTAACTATTATTGATGTTATTATCCCGGAGCATCTGCTCAGCTTTCTCGATAGCCAATCTGACCATATTCCCGCATTGTCGGGAGGTAACTCCGCCCCAGCCCTCCCTTTCGACAATGTCGGCAACACCCATGTCCCTGGCCATTTCGTACTTCATGGCTTCGGACATTACTGATCGACGACGGGCCATTCAGCATCAACTCCTTTAAATAAAATGGTGGCGTGATTATTTTGCCACGATACGTTTTTCAAATACGAGAAAATGTAATCCAGTTGATGAAAATGAACCATGATTTATGAATAGTTATCCACTTGCTTTCAAATTTAAAACAAAAAAAGAACCTTTTTCTTTCAAAGGTTCTTTTAAAGATATTTCCATTCAACTTCTAGTTTCCCGAAGCAAACACTTTGTTTTCATTGAAAAAACTAAGTTCAACCGTTTCCGTCAAAACATCGGCATAACTGAAAGTAAATCTTTGATAGTAGTTTGGTTCATCAACCCTGATAACAAATATTGATGGGTAGGTACTCTCCAGCACTCCTTCTTTTTCAAAAGTCCTGCGTCTTCCCCGGTTGGCTTTCAATTTGATCTTTTCTCCTACACGAGATTCCAGGCTTTTGCGGATCTCATACAGAACATTTTTGGCCACTATCTTATCACCTCAGCAATTATTCTGTACCATATAAACACAAGCATATCATACAGCTTTATATTAACATAATTCCCGGGCAGGGTCAAGCTTCTTCTGGGAAATATTGGCATCGGGGCGCTGAAAACAAATTGTCTCCCGGGTTTCTGGATACACTGTTTTTTCGAACCCTGTCCGCCTGAAACAATCGGGGAAAATGTTGCTGTCCGCTCGCCACTCACCAAATATCATTTTGACAGAAAAAATTGTTATTTGGTATACCTGTCTGCTACCTTGGAAGCACCGTACGAATCGGGCTTGATCCGTGCATCATAGCCACTGCCTATCACCATGCCCACAACTTCTTTGATAATTTCCCTGGTTTCGCCTTTTTCCCCCACATCCAGATGTATTTCAATGTTCAGTTCCGAGAAACCGTTCTGTAACAATTTGTCTGTGAGCCGGCTGGCGACCTCCAGGCTCAGCAAAGTTTCGTAGAAGATTCTCTGACGCATACTCTCCATGTAGCGATGCCTTCGTTTGTGAAAAAAATAACGCCCGCCTTTGCCCACCCTGTGTATCACAATTGCCGTAACGAAAACGACTTTGTCGTTGATGTATGCATGGGAATCGGTACCGATAATAAGCTTGTAATTTTCCTCATGACTTTCGTTTACATAGGAGGTTAGTTCTGCAAAAGTATCATCGAAGGAAAGCCTGCCTCTGGAGGGACTAATGAAATTCATCTGCCCGGACCTTTCATTTTCGATCTAGACGCTGGCACTGAAATTATCGGTCAGGATTGTCTATCACTAGCATTATAAATCAATCGACAAAGGTTTGCAAATTCTGCAACAGCAAGCGATTCCGGCCGTTGTTGCGGATCAATTTGAGCCTCTTTCAACAATGAAGTCAGGTATGGTTTCTCGTAACCAAAACAATATCCCAGAGAGTTCAACAAGGTTTTGCGACGATACTTGAATACCCCCGTTACCAATTTTTTGAACAAAGTTTTGTCGCCCATGTCGGGGAGAACAATTTTTGGTTTGGCAACCAACACCGTTGAATCTACCTCGGGAACGGGATAAAAAACATTGGGCGGGACATTGAAAGCTATTTTCAGATCGAGATAACACTGACTCAGGACAGATAAAGAACCATATATCGGGGTTGAAACCGGGGCAACAATTCTTTCCGCTACCTCTTTTTGAAGCATAAAAACTGCTTTGCGCCAGAAGATATCCCCCTCCAGAAGTTCGTAAATAAACAGCGAGGAAATATAATAGGGCAAATTCCCCACCAGTTTGACAGACCTCTTTTCAGAGCCCCAGACCGAATTACAAAGATCCTCCATGTTCAGTTCGCGGACATCATCCTCTACCAGCGTTACATTGGTCGGGGAAGAAAACAACTGTCTCAAAAAACGAACCAGACCCCGGTCGATCTCGATGGCAATAACTCTGTCCGCTCCCTGGCTCAACGGCAAGGTCAATACACCCAAACCGGCACCGATCTCCACAACGTGATCGCCCGGTTGTAAATCAACCTCGGTGACAATCTTCCTGACAATATTGGCATCGGCAAGAAAATTTTGCCCCCATTTCTTGCTAGGCTGGAGGCAAAATTCAGTCATGATCTTTTTGATTTCACGCGGCGATGCCAGATTGATTTTCATTTATGTATCAAACTCGTTATCCTTATCGGCCCTTCAGAAATATATACTTGTTCAGGGGAGTAAATATACCTTCAAGTTACGTCTTCCAAAACGCAACGCGCTGCTATGAGTTGAAAACAGGATATCGATCTTGTTCCCTTTTATCGCCCCGCCGGTATCAAGAGCCACGGCATATCCATAACCCTCGATGTACACGTTGCTGTACAGGGGGATAACCTTCGGGTCTACAGCAATAATGTAGGGGTTCTGTTTTGTGCCGTCCCCCCCGCGTGCCACTGCTCCCGTCGCCGTCCTGCCGGTGGCTTTCCCGGTACAAACCGAATAGCCCCTCGAATCAACCGGACAGCCGGAACCCGGAGTGCCGGGGCAATAAGCGGTGGCATTGACATTCAGCATTTTGACAAATTGGATATCCAGCCCGGGGACCACCGCCCTGGTTCCCCGTTCGATTATCTTGTTGCGAGGCGGACTTATGATCGTTTCATCGATTACAGCCCTGCTTACCTCCCGGCCATCGGCCAGAACTATTTCCATCGTCTCTTTTTTCAGTCCTTCCTCGCCTTCACAGACGACACAGACTGATCCCATGTCCATGGCCGGATTCTCCCGGTATACCGAATTGAACGGGATAGCCGTCTCGGCAGACGTATAAATCTTTTCGATCCTTACGATGGAAATCTCATCGTAAGGGCCGAGTATTTCATTCAAACCGGGATCGACTTCATCAAATTCACCGATTTCAATTCCTTCTGCCACAAGAAAATCTCCCACCGAAACGGGTGAAGTCCAGAATTCAGCGACCTCGCTGTCGGCGCACAAGATAACTGGAAAAGCCTTTTCTATGTAAACATGCTCATTTCTGCACAACAAATCTCTTCCGCCTGGCACGATCCTGTCCCGGGGGTGTGTCTCCATATTCAACTCATCCAACAATTCCTCCGGGGTGCGGCTGACTGTTCTTACTTCCTTCACGAACTGGCCATCTACATAAACCCGGGCTGTATTCAACGATCCATGATATACAAGAAACATGGAAAGAATTATGCCTGCAAAAAAAAGCATCTTGGACTTCCGAGGCAACCAGGCGGAAATTTTTTCCTTGAAATCATTCCTGATCTCTTGCCGTCTTTGACGCTTTAAACGTTTTTCATACCTTCGCTGTTTTGTTTCAGATCTAACCAGTATACAGGCTTCAGGTTCCTCATTTATGGATAAACCACTCATTGTAGAGCCCCCCTGCTTGGCAACATCTTATATTTGTTAAGAAAATTTGTCAAACCCCCCATTTATTATTAAGATACGTTAATAATTTGAAAGATTACGCTCTACATTGATAAGTATCCCTATTGATCTTTATTTTGCCATTTATCTCCTGACTTCTTTCGGATACAGACAATTCCCGGTCAATATTTGCCATTATATTCCTTTATTGCCCCGATACGGCGCAGAAAGTTTGTCCATTTATTATATACAAGCTCTCTCTCAATTATTCGGACTATTGTGCCAATTGCAGAAGTATTATCGGGAGATAGAAATGCCCAGCAAGCGCTGGAAATTGCGGCGGCATTGTCTCTGCAGTTCCTCGGGGGATATCCCTTTGAGGGCTGCAATCCTTTCGTATGTGGCGTGAATAAATGAAGGTTCATTCCTTTTACCGCGGTATGGCTGGGGGGTCAAAAATGGAGCATCGGTCTCAACGAGGAGGCGGTCAAGAGGAATCATCCTGACCACATCCCTCAAACGATCTGCCCGGGGATAGGTAACGGGGCCGGCAATAGAAATATACAGGCCCAGATCCAGGCTCTTGCGAGCAAACGATTCATCCCCGGAAAAACAATGGAGGATCCCCCCCACCCGGCCTATTTCTTTTTCAACCATTATTTTCGCCAGATCGTCATAAGCATCCCGGCAATGAATAACCACCGGTTTCTTCACCTCGCGGGCAACATCTATCTGGGTACGAAATATTCGTTGCTGAACATCACGTGGAGAATGATCACGATAATAATCGAGGCCCATCTCCCCGATAGCAACTACCCCGGGAAGAAACGCCAGCTCTTTTAAAGAGCGGGGAAAAGTGGGAGTAACACGCGCAGACTCATGGGGGTGAATCCCAACGGTTGCCCATATCCACGGAGTTTCCGCGGCGATAGCCACTGCCCGCGACGAAGATTTCTCGTCAATTCCAACAGAAACAATAGCCGATACTCCGCGTGCAGCGGCTCGTTCGAGAACTGCTGAAAGATCTTTTTTGAAATCGGGAAAATCAAGATGGGCATGGGTGTCGATCAATGGAGATCCCTCACGTTATGATAGTACCGGCGGGAATATCTCTGTCCACCGTTACAAGGCTCAATTCACCGTCATCATTTTCGGCCGCCAGCAGCATCCCCTCGGACTGGATCCCCCTGAGTTTGACCGGCTGCAGGTTGGCAACCAGCACCACTTTCTTGTCTTCCAGCTCCTGCGGTGAATAACTCGGGGCTATCCCGGCCACCACCTGCCTGAGTTCACCATTTTTCAATTCCAGGGTTATTTTCAAGAGTTTATCCGTCCTGGCCACTTTTTCGGCCGATAGTATCCTGGCCACGCGCAATTCCGCTTTCTGGAACTCTTCCAGGCTGATGAGGCCCCGCTTGTCCCCGTCATCATCCTGCCGGACACGTTCACCCCGTGATTCATCGTTGCCTTTGTGCCAGTTTATCTCTTCATTCAGGTTCAAGCGGGGAAAAAGATCTTCCCCCCTCCTGGTTGTCAAACCTGCCTTGATCCCTCCCCAACGGTCAAGGCTTTCCCGGCTCTGTCCCTCTTCATCTCCGGCGAGGCCCAGCTGGATCCACATTCTCTGCGGAGTACCGGGCATGAAGGGACACAACAGCACCCCGATAAATCTCAAACCCTCGGCCAGATTGTACATTACCGTCCGGAGACGCCCCCTGGCAGCCTCCCCTCCATCCTTGGCCAGATCCCAGGGAGCATTCATGTCGATATATTTATTGCATTGCCGCACAAGTTGCCATAACTCGGCCAGGGCATTGCTGATCTGCAACCTGTCCATCAACGTTTCCATCTTCCCCGGAACTTGCAACGCCAGCGATACCAATTCATCATCACCGATGGCAACCCCGGCAGGCGCGGGTATAACACCGTTGAAATAGCGGTCCATCATCGTCAGGGTACGGCTTACAAGATTGCCCAGATCGTTGGCCAGATCGGAATTGATTCGCTGTACCAACGCTTCAATGCTGAATACACCGTCGGCACCAAAAGGTATCTCCCGCAGAAGATAATATCTGATAGCGTCCGCCCCGTACCTCTTTATCAATACCCGCGGGTCAACAACATTGCCCTTGGATTTGGACATCTTTCCCTCATTCAATATCAACCACCCGTGGCCAAAAACCTTCCTGGGCAGGGGCAGATCCAGTGCCATCAGGAATATGGGCCAGTAGATGGTGTGAAAACGCACGATTTCCTTGCCAATAAGGTGGACATCGGCAGGCCAGTAGCGGTTGAATTTACGGTCATCCTCACCCAGATAATCGAGGGCGGTAAGATAGTTGCTCAGTGCATCGAGCCATACATAGACAACATGGTCGGGGTCAAAAGGAACGGGTATCCCCCATTTGAAAGCGGTCCGTGATATACAGAGGTCTTCCAGGCCAGGTTCAAGAAAATTGTTGATCATCTCGTTTTTTCGCGAGGGGGGTTGGATAAATTCCGGATTTTCTTCTATGTAGGAACGCAATCTATCCGCATATCTGGACATGCGGAAAAAATATCCTTCCTCGGAAACCAGTTCCACTTCCCGCCCGCAATCGGGGCATTTGCTTTCTTCGACCTGCCTGTCCTGCCAGAAAGCTTCACATGGCGTGCAGTACCATCCCCGGTAATTGCTTTTGTAGATATCGCCATTTTCAAAAAAACGGTTGAAAATTTTTTGCACCACCACCTTGTGTCTTTCCTGGGTAGTGCGAATAAAATCATCATAAGAAATCGCCAGTTCTTCCCAAAGTTCCTTGATCCATTCTACAATTTCATCCACGAAAACCTGAGGTGGCTTTCCGGCAGCTTCGGCCTGACGCTGTATTTTCTGCCCGTGTTCATCCGTGCCCGTTAAAAATAACACGTCATAACCGGCCTGCCGTTTGAAACGGGCCAACGCATCGGCGGCAACCGTGGTGTACGAGTGCCCGATATGAAGTTTGTCGCTGGGATAATATATGGGAGTGGTAATATAAAAACTTTCACCCTTGCTCATGAAAAGATATCCTCCTGCTACCCCCGATAAGATGGATCTGCATCTTTAGTATTTGTTCAATCTTGAAAAAGAATCAATCTTAAAAAAACGGGCCTTCCGGATCGTTTTTGATACGGAAACGAAATTGCCAAACATATACAACAATTATAGCAAACCCAATATCCGTGTCAAGAAAATACCTCCTGATTGTGGCGGCTTCTACCGCCCCGCAAGGCACTTTTACGGTGCCCGGAAAGGTGTTTTCAAGTCATGATTTCTGGCATATTTTGTATGCCAATGGCTTCCATGATAAAGCATTGACATGGTTACAGTAATTGGTATAATATCTCTTAGAGCGTTACAAAAAAAAGGGGGAATATCTTTTGAAATCAACAGGAATCGTAAGAAAAGTAGATGAACTTGGCAGAGTAGTTATCCCTATCGAACTCCGTAGAACGCTGGGCATAGAAGTCAAGGATGCGCTGGAAATTTACGTCGACGGGGTAAGCATTATTTTGAAGAAGTATGAACCTGCATGTATCTTCTGCAATAGTGCGGACGACATGGTCAAATATAAAGGAAAGAATGTTTGCAAGGAATGCATCTCCATCATGTCGGGTAGCAACGATTAAATTTTTTAAAAGGAAAAAAAACAAGCACTTTTTTGAAGCTGCTTGTTTTTTTTATTCCTGTTTTTCTATCTTTCCTTCTTCAGTTTCAACTGTAGCTTGTAAACCCGGTTGCGCGGTTCTTTCCTCAACAAGGATACAGCTTTAACGGCAAATCCCGGCGGAATCCCGGCACGGGCCAAAGTGACAAGATCATCGTACAACTTCTGGTCGGCTGCCTGTTCCTTCCCCGGTGGATCCGGGGCAAGTACCATCGTAAGTTCGCCGCGCGGTTCCTTTTTCTGAAAACGGCGCAGATGCTCACCGGGCGTCCCACGGGTAACTTCTTCGAATTTTTTGCTCAGTTCCCTGACCATCGCAATTTCACATGCCTCCCCGAAAATTTCCTCCAGTTCCTGCAGTGTCTCCATGATACGATGGGGCGCTTCAAAGATAACGATTGTAACCTTGCTGCAACGGAGTTTGCCAAGGATTTCTTTACGCTGCCCGGGGGAAAAGCGATTCAAAAAACCAAGGAAAACAAAACTATCGGCGGGCATGCCTGAGATGGCAAGAGCTGCGGTAACCATTGATGGCCCGGGCAGAACGGTTACTTCAAATCCGTTCTTCCATGCATGGGAAACCAGTTCCGAACCGGGATCTGATAGTCCGGGCATCCCCGCATCCGTAACCATGGCCAGGTCTTTTCCCTTTTCCAGGAACCTCAGGATGTAATCGACACGCTCCGGAGGACTGTGCTGATGATAACTGATCAATTTATGGGGTTTTATTCCGTAATGATGTAATAATTTCGAGGTCCTTCTCGTATCTTCACATACGATTATTTCGACTTCGCGCAAAATATCCAAGGCGCGAATGGTTATATCCGCAAGGTTTCCGATAGGTGTTGCACAGAGATAAAGAATGCCGTGGCCATTGCCTGCGATTTTACTCATTCCCCCCTGCCAGCGGTTCTATTTCTTCCACGGGAAATTCGCGGTTTCGTTTCATTTCCGCCAATTCCACCTGTACCGTTTTACTTACCACGTTCACGGACACAACCCTGCCCTCTCCATCGGGGGTAATCACTCGATCTTTCACCGCCGGATATTTATCTTCCAGATCTTCGTAAATCTCGGCTTCAAAACGCAAGCAACACATCAGACGGCCACACAAGCCGGATATTTTGGTTGGATTCAAAGAAAGGTTCTGTTTCTTGGCCATGCGGATGGAGACCGATTCGAAATCCTCCAAAAAAGTTGTACAGCAGAAAGGCCGCCCGCAGGGCCCCACCCCTCCAACAAGCTTGGCCTCATCCCTTACACCTATCTGCCGAAGTTCTATCCTGGTATGAAAGACAGAAGCAAGATCCTTGACCAATTCGCGGAAGTCAATCCTCCCCTCGGCCGAGAAATAAAAGATGATCTTGTTGCGGTCAAAAGTGCATTCCACCTTGATCAACTTCATTTCAAGCCCGTGTTTGGCTATTTTCTGCTGACATATCTTGAAGGCCTCCTCTTCCTTGCGCTTGTTGTCCTCCAGCTGATACAGGTCGGCCGATGTCGCCTTGCGCAAAACCTTTTTCAACGGGAGTACAAGCTCCTTTTTACGAACCTTTCTGCTTTCCTCGACTACCCTGCCCAATTCCAGGCCACGGGATGTTTCCACAATAACCATGTCATCATTTCTCAATTGTTTATCTTCAGGGTCAAAATAATATATTTTCCCCGCTTTGCGAAATCTGACACCAATTACTCTATACATTTTCTACCCTCCTTCTGATCTGTAAAAAAACATTCTCGATGGCCAGTGTTAAATTCACATTGGAAAACAACATCCGACGTGTGCGGTTGAGGATTTTCAAACAATCCATCAAAACAGAATCACTGGTGTTATGCTTCTCCCAGAAAGCTTGCCGCGTTATATCTGTCAACATCATCGGATCCCTGCACAAACTCCAGAAAAGCCCATCCCGAAAAAAGGTGGCAAGCAATTCCAATAGATAGGGAAGGTCTTTGCGTTCAACCCAGCTTTGGGCCCTGTCCAGCAGATATTGATCAACTGCCGACTGACCCGGTGCCACCATCCTTGCACCCAGATCATAAGCCTCCTGTCGTCGCGCCCCCCACTCCCCATCAACAAGTATTTCCAGGGCACGCCCGGCAATTCCCTCTCCCATCTTTACCGCCAGATCGATATCTTCTTCCGATGATGCGGGACTTTTTTGGGATAGCAAATCGGCCATCTCCCGATCATTCAACCGCCTCATCATGAAATGCTGACAGCGCGAAACCACTGTCGGTGGAAGCCGGGACGGATTGAACGTAGTCAAGATAAATACCAGCCTCTCGGGAGGTTCTTCGAGGATCTTGAGCAGGGAAGACGCTGCTTCGGGAGTAAGGTCATGGGCATCTTCGATAATGCAGACTCTTCTACCCGGACCATGCGCAATATAAACAAACTGCTTTCTGGCCGCCCTGATCTGATCTATTTTAATACTCTGCCCTTCCGCTTCAACCACCACCACATCGGGGTGCCTCCCCGCAGCAATGCCCTTGCAGGAGATACACTCTCCACAAGGCGGGGCGGGAGCCGTACAATTGAGAAATTGCGCAATCAACAGGGCCATGGTGCTTTTTCCAGTACCCTGCGGGCCGGAAAAAAGCAGGGCATGGGGTAAGCGATCATTGACAAGGTAATGCCGCAAAACTTTGATGATCATTTCTTGCCCGACCAAACGTTCAAGTCCCAATCGTAACCCTCCCCTTCAATTCCTCCCATATCGTGGCATGCGCCTCTTCGATGGACAGATGTGAAGGTATAACGACCATCCTTTCCGGATCCCCGGCAGCCAGGGCAAGGTACCCCTGACGCACCCGATTGTAAAACCCGGAATCTCTCTGCTCGATACGGTCTTTCCCGGCGCGCCTGTCTTCCTTCCGATCGATTCTGCGGCTACTTTCAGCCACCTCAATGTCAAAAACAAAGGTCAAATCCGGCCAGAGCCCACCCGTTGCCTCCCCATTGATCATTTTGATCTTCTCCTGTGCGTAGCCCAGGCCAAACCCCTGATAGGCAAGACTTGAATGAATGTAACGATCGCAGACCACCATTTTACCTTCATCCAATGCCGGCCTGATCTTCTCCGTTACGATCTGAGCCCGGGCAGCAGCATAGAGCAGTATTTCCGTTGCCGGTGCCATCCCTTTGTTTTCCGGGGTCAGCAATATCTGGCGTATTTTTTCCCCGACCTGCGTCGATCCCGGTTCACGGACAAACAGGGAAGCGATCCCTTGACGGGCCAATTTTTTCTCCAGCAATCCTATCTGTGTCGTTTTCCCGGCGCCGTCTATTCCCTCAAAGGTCAGGAACAAGCCCCTTTTCAAGACAATCCCTCCCCCACTTTTTCCCGATCATCATCCACGACCATGATCGGCCGTGACGGTCCGGACCCCAACCCCAAAAAATTGTAGCCCCTTTCACAATCCGCGATGATCTGTTCAACAATCTCCCGGGAAATCACTTCCCCGGGAATCAACACGGGGGTGCCGGGGGGAAAGGGCAGAACGGTAACCGCGGAGATACAGCCGCATGCACTCCCAAGGGGCAACTCTCTCCAGGGTGATTCCGCGGCATCCCGCGGTGCAAGAGCCATCGCCGGAAGAGGATAAATCTCCCGGTCGGATTCCTTTCCACCGGGTGAACCATAGCGCTCCCCTATCCGTTCCAATGCCACAACAAGAGCGTCGATGTCATCCCTCCGATGTCCGGGATGAATAATGGCTACAAGATTATTGTATCCGGCCAGTTCCACCTCGATGCGATGCTCATCTTTCAGTAGTTCCGCTATCTGAAATCCGTTCAGCGCCACTTTATCCGCCCTGATTGTAAGCCTCAGGGGATCCATGGAGAAACCGGCAGGAAGCATGGATTCTTCCAGGCATATGAATTTTCCCCTCGCATTTATTTCCCGCCTGGCATAGCGGCTCAATCTGATTGCCTCTTTCCAGCTATCTTCCTGTTCTCCTTGAATCATTTCCAGTGAGGCCAGAACGGCATAAGACGGGCTCGATGTCTGCACCATGCCCAGCACATTCTTCAGCCTGGCCGGATCGGCCCGTTTTCCCTTGCGATGGAGCAGGGCCCCGGGAGTCAGAGCCCCGAGAGTCTTATGCGCACTATTTACCCACAGATCGGCTTCGATGGAGGCAGCTGAACGTGGAAAATCGGAACAAAATACAAAGTGCCCCCCATGCGCCTCATCCACGATCAACGTCATCCCCTTCCTCGCGGTTATGGTTCGCAAGGCATCGGCATCGGTGGATATACCGTGATAGGAAGGGTTGGTAATTACCATCGCCGTCGGGGAAAACCCTTTTTCCGATAACGCCGCTTCCACAATCGCTACATTTATATTCAAGGGGATGCCCCAGATATGTTCCTTGACGGGGATAAAGCGGGGCACCGCCCCGCTCCATATCAAGCCAGTTATCGCCGAGCGATGAACATTGCGACCAAGAATTACCTTTTCGCCCCGGCGGCAGGAAGACCATATCGCCGCTATCAATCCCGCGCTGCTTCCGTTAACCAGGTAGCAAGTCTCATCCGCACCGAAAAAATCGGCTGCCAGCTCCTGCGACCTTGCAATTGCCCCGACGGGTTCAAAAAGATTGTCCAGGCCCCGCAATTCAGTAAGATCGTAAGCGGAAGCCGGATGTACCCCGTGTTCCGCCAGATGAGCAGGCACATGAAAGCGATAGTCGACCCGATCCAGCTGTTCTTGCAGAGCTTCGATTAAAGGATATTTACCCGTTTTCATTCTATCAAACACTGTAATTGGGCGCTTCCTTGGTAATCTGTACTGAATGAGGATGACTCTCCTGCAAGCCGGCGCCGGTTATCCTCACAAAAGATGTTCTGGTCTTCAGCTCATGCAGATTGCTTGCTCCGCTGTAACCCATACCGGCCTTCAAGCCGCCCACGAGTTGATATACCATATCCCCGACCGTTCCCCTGTAAGGCACTCTTCCTTCGATTCCTTCAGGTACCAGCTTGGCCTCCTGTTCCTGAAAATAACGGTCCCTGCTGCCCTCCTTCATGGCCCCCAACGAACCCATTCCCCTGTACACCTTGTAACTGCGGCCCTGATAAATCTCGAATTCCCCCGGGCTCTCTTCCGTTCCCGCAAAAAGGCTTCCGATCATCACCACATCCGCCCCGGCAGCAATAGCCTTGGTTATATCTCCCGAATATTTTATGCCTCCATCAGCGATAACAGGTACTCCATGCTTGCTGGCAACCTTGCAGGACTCCATGATCGCTGTTATCTGTGGCATTCCCGCTCCGGCAATAACCCTGGTCGTGCAAATGGATCCGGGTCCAACCCCCACCTTCACCGCATCAGCACCGGCCTTGATCAGGTCAAGGGTGCCTTCACCGGTGGCCACATTTCCGGCAACAACCTGCAGATCGGGATATTTCTTCTTGATACGTGAAATAGCGTCCAGAACCTTGGCAGAATGGCCGTGGGCGGAATCAAGCACCAATACATCCATGCCTGCTTCATACAGGGCCTCCACCCTGGAATCCATATCTGAAGACACACCTACCGCCGCAGCCACCAACAGACGCCCGCCTTTATCTTTCGCCGAACGGGGATAGCGGATGGTTTTTTCGATATCCTTGATGGTGATAAGCCCTTTAAGATTGAAGTCGGCATCCACAATGGGCAATTTTTCCACTTTGTATTTTTTCAAGATGTCCTGCGCTTCCTGGAGTGTCGTACCCTCCGGCGCTGTAACCAGGTTCTCCCTGGTCATAACATCGCCGATGAATTTGGAATAATCATTTTCAAAACGCAGATCACGGTTGGTGATGATGCCCACAAGCTTTCCCGCCACGGTAATGGGCACACCGGATATACGATATCTTTCCATCAGCGCGGCAGCATCATTGACACGATGATCGGGAGAGAGGTAGAAAGGGTTTGTAATTACCCCGTGCTCCGAACGCTTGACCTTGTCCACCTCTTCTGCCTGCTTGTCAACAGGCATATTCCTGTGTATTACACCTATACCCCCTTCACGTGCCATGGCAATAGCCATACGTGATTCGGTAACCGTGTCCATTCCGGCACTGACAATCGGTACATTCAATTTTATATCTCTGGTCAGGTTGGTAGCGATATCAACATCGCGGGGCAAGATATGGGATTTGGATGGTATCAGCAGAACATCATCAAAAGTAATCCCCTCAAGGACAACCTTTTCCTGAGCCACAACATCACATCTCCCTCTATTGTTTTGTTTTCTGGACTTTGATTGTTTAGGCTAGCATAACAAACCTTTTTTTTGGTGTCAATTATACCGATGGTAAATTGTTCACCGTGTATATTTTGAAATGGTTTGCTTCCAGCAAGGAGGCGGTAACGCCATGCCCTTCCCGCCATCTTCCCGTAAAACTCCCATCATGAATCCTTCCATAACCGCAGGAAGGGCTACCCTCTTTGAGGATGATTCCCCTGACCTTCAGCAAGATGGCCATCCTCAGTGTTTCTTCCGCCCCCCGCACGAAATTTGCCGTCACGTCATGGCCTTCCCTTGTGACCACAGCGGCCCTTCCCTGCAAGACATCATTGCCATCGCCTCCCCTTATCTCCGCAGGCTCCCTCGGAGTGGGGAGGCCTCCCAACTGTTCAGGGCAGATGGGTATCAAAGCCAATCTATCCCTGCTTTTCAACAACAACCGGCAGGGGCTGGATCCCCCGTCATATCTACTCCTTATCCCCAGAAGGCAGGCACTGATCAGATACATTTTTGCTCTCTCCTGTCAACTTCTTTTCCAAGCATACCATATTTATAGCCCCCGAAACCCCGATTTTATGCTAATATGAACATGAACCTGATTTAAAATTTCATTGAATTGGACAGGGAGGCTTGCAATGAACCGCAAAAAGGAAGGTGGTTTCCTGAACCTGGAAACAACCCTGCGTTATGCCATTGATGATTTTTCGATCAAGGAACCGTACGATATTGCACGCAAAAGCGCTGTTGAATATGACCAGGACAGAAATTCATTCAGTATCCAGTTGTTGAATAAAAATTACAAAGTTTTTCATCCTTCCGGCGAAATCCTTGTCTCCGACGGTGAGAAAGCACCTCTTTATCAAAGCATCATTATCCTGCATTATCTTAACACCGCTGATGGGTCCCCGCTGGCGGGTCGATGGATATCATTCCAGGAACTTCCGGGGGGGCAGATCTATGCCAATCCCTTCAACAGAAGAGCTGTTACCCCTTTTGTGCAAGCTTTCGGTAATTCCGCCGCTTCCTTTGCCCGGGCAGCTGCCAAAATAGGAGGATTCCCCCATGCTCAAACAGGAAAAAACAGCATGGTCATCCCTGTCATGCCCCGGGTTCCTGTAAATTTTATACTGCATGAAGGAGACGAGGAATTTCCGGCTTCGGCCAATATTCTTTTCGATGCGCATGCAGCAAACTATCTTCCCACGGAAGACTACGCCCACCTGCCAGCATTGATAATCGGGGAAATGCAGGCAGCCCTGGAATAGCATGGCCGAACAGGCCTAATGCTTGGCCGTATCAGCCATGGATCCCGCCGAAGCCCAGAGTGCCTCGGCCTTTCGTTTCCATGTTTCATAGGCAGAGATATCTGCAGGAAATTTCTCGTAGTGTTTCTGAAGCTTGTCGGCAACCAGCACTGCCCTGATCAGTTCCTTGAGCGTGTGGAGCGAGATATTCCGGGTCAAAACCCCGCCAATTATTTTCAGTACAAGTGATATGATGGAACCGATACCCAGGTTGACACCGAAATCCCGGTTCATGTCCGTCATGTCTTTTTCATTGAAAACAATGCCTTTTTTGAACTGGTAATGATTTTCTTCTGCCGTGCCGTTTACCGCGCCGATGAGTGTAGCCATGATGTAGGCAAATTTCGCACCCTGGCCCCGTTGATAGCGTACATTCGTATTCCACACGCTTCCGGTGTCGGGATAGCGGCCATCCCGCATCGCATTTGAAAATTCCTCTGCAGCGATCTTGCATAGCACCCATGCGGCGGTAATACCTTCGCCGCTGTACGGTTTGGTCAAACAGGCAGAATCTCCCAGTACCACAAACCCGTCAGCCACAAAAGAGTAAGGGGGGCGGCGGTATGGGGTAGTCCCTTTTTCGAAATATTGCAGTTCATGGGGGGGCAGTTCTACCCGGGCCGTGAATTTTTGGTAGATCTCTTCCGCGTATTCAAAGGAAAAGTTGGCGCCGACACCGATTATAGCCCCATCCGGATCATGCTGGGGGGCAATCCAGGTCTTGTAGAAAGGCCAGTTGGTTGTAATGTCAACACGGTCGGTTTCCGGATTTTTCAGTTTTACGTAGCGCAAGATCACATAAAATTTGCTGTCGGGGCCGATCTCGAAATTTTCCACCCCGTAGCCGTCCCCGAGCTTGCGGCGCACTTCCGAGGAGATGCCCGAAGCATCGGCAACCAGCCTTGAAGACACCTCATGAATGTTACCGCCTTGCCTTAGCTTTGCTCCTTCAATCCGACCCCGGGAATAAACAAAATCCACAAACTCGGTCTCGTATGCGTATTCAACCCCGAATCCTTCCGCCCATCGGGCCAGTCTGGCCAGAAACAACGGCAGATGCATGACCACGAAAGGGTAATCCGTCCGCTTGGGATATTGATCAAACGCTGATTTGCTGATCGCATATTTGAAAACACCCACATAGTCCTCGTCGGTAGCCGAAGGAACGGGTACATCAAACTCCTCGAACAGTTCTTCATCGATGTGGAATATGTCAAGACGTTGGCCCAAATTTTCTTTGGCCGCTTTTTCAGCCACCAGAACTTTGTATCCCCGGGCAGCCATCAACTTTGCAAAATATGTCCCGGCCGTACCGGCTCCAACAACGATGACATCGTAACTTTTTTCCATATTCGACTTTCCCCCCGTTCCGATTTTGGCAAGGGCACCACCGGTAAGTTCGAGTCAGGGTTACCCGATTCCTTCTTTGACGGCCTGGAATCCAAACAGGATTTTTCGCCTCCGGAAGTTTTACATTTTGATCCACCATCCGGGGTTCGATTCCCTGAAAAGAATCAAGAAACGGACCATGAATTCCCGGAAGATAGAATCTGGCGGAGCAGGGATTGAATCCAGATCATCATCAAGATGAAGGGCCTCGCCGATAACGCGGGGCCCTTCATTGCAGTGCGCGGCAAAAACAAAGTGATTTTACAATATCAGTTGCAGGCAGACAAGCAGAACCAGTCCCGGCACCCCCATCAGTCCAACCAGCAAACCTGTAACCAGGTTGACCCCGATGGAAATTCCCCAGAAAGAGGCCAGGAAATTGAAGATAACCAGGATTATCAGTCCCCCCGCAACATGCACCAGCAGACGAAAAAACCAGCGCAGGGGATGATAAAGCAATCTGGCCAGTACATAGATGACCAGAATGCTAAAAATAACAGTCAAAGCAATACTGATATGCAGGTCCGACATTTACAATCAACCTCCCATGCTGATCATATCCGCATACATATCCGGACTGGCGAACAGATACCCCTGCCTCTTGGCTTTTTGATAGAGGTACACATATTTTTTTTCAGCTGCACATACAGCATATATGGCGTAATCAACAAGTTCACTTTCATTCACCTGATCAAAGTAATTCCGGGCCTCTTCCCATTCCTGGTGTGCTTTTTTTATGATGCCCAGAAATTCTCTGGCTTCCTTTTCCGCCGGTGTTTCCCGCGGGAAGAAGTGCTTGGACAATTTTTTTGCCCACCGAATCAAGAAACGCATGGCGCCTCCCTCCCCGTTGATAATATCTATGCACCGTATAAAACATTAATTCCTGGGGGAATCAGAAAACACCATAAAAAAAACAGGTTTCAACCTGCTTCGTCAAATCGTCACTCTGCCCGTTCAGCCAAAAAAAGAGGCCATTTCATGGCCGGTAATCAAAACGGTAATGCCCCGTGATCCCGTGCGTCCCGTGCCAGTGTATCAGAACATCTTCCTCCCGCACCGGTTGCCCGGCATTGTGAATCAGATACGTGATTCCATCGATGTTGCGCCTGTCCGAAATAATACCGATATGATTGTAGTTTTCTCCAAAGATAACGATATCCCCTGGCTGCCATTGCTCGATTGCGTAAGGATCAAGGGTCAGGGAGCGGGCATGTCGTTCAAAAAACACTTTCAAGTTGGGCACCCTTCTGAAATCGATATTTTGATCCGGCTTGCCATCAACGCGCGGATACATCGATAAATTATTTTCTATATCTTCATCAACCATCTCTTTCAGTGAATATCCCGCGCTGGCAAATGCCCGCCAGACCAGATCAGTGCAGACGCCTTCATCTTCCGGGGGATAACCGCCCGCATAATAAAGACTCCTGTAGCGGGGCCTTCTGGAGGCATCTTTCCTTGCCCCGTGCAGAATATCGGTATAGTCATCAACGCCGTTATGGTTATAATCATTCTTGCTGTATATGGTTTCGATCCCAAAATCTTCGGCTCTGTAGAACCTGCGTGGAAGCAAGTTAAAGCAAGAAAGGACAGCGAGTACGAAAAAAGAAGTGGTGATCAGAACAACGATTGATAATAAAACAAATTTCTTTTTTTTCATCGTTTGCCGAAGTAAAGCCTGTCATATTTCTACTCTGCCTGCCAATGAACGACCCATGGTCTGCACATCGGCATACTCCAGATCGCCACCTACAGGCAGGCCAAAAGCAATCCGGGTAACTTTCACGCCCAGGGGTTTAAGGTTGCGGGCAATGAAAACAGCCGTGGCATCCCCTTCCACATTGGGATTGGTAGCAACGATAACTTCCTTGACCTCCCCCGAGGCAACTCTCTCTTTCAATAGTGGTATTCTCAACTCCTCGGGTCCGATCCCATCCAGGGGCGAGAGGGCTCCGTGCAAAACATGATAACGCCCACGATAATGCCCCGTCTTCTCGACGACCATCACATCATGCGGGTGTTGAACCACACAGATGATGGATTGGTCACGCCGGGCATCCGTGCACAAGTTGCAGGGGTCATTTTCGGTAAAACCGGCACAGATGGAACAATAACGTATTTTTTTTCGTGCCCGGACCATGGCCCTGGCCATCTGCTCGGCCTCCTCCGGGGGCCGCGACAACAGGAAGAAAACAAGGCGCTGCGCAGTCTTCGGCCCTATCCCCGGAAAACGGCAGAACATTTCTATCAGATTCTGCAATGATGGCGGATAGTTCATCATCGATCCCCTCTATCGAGCCCTACCGTTATATTCATAAATCACAGCAACCCCGGGGGAAGTTCCATTCCACCGGTTACTTTTTTCATCTCCTCGGCAGTGACCGCATCCACCCGGTCCATAACCTCGTTTACCGCTGCTACAATCAGATCCTCCAACATCTCCGGATCATCCGGATCAATCGCTTCCGGAGCGATGGAAACAGAAAGCAGTTTCTTGGCCCCGCTGGCGACCACACGCACCGCGCCACCGCCGCTGGTGGCTTCGATCTCTCTTTCCGCAATCTCTTCCTGCATTCTCATTACCTTGTTCTGAACTTGCTGGAGCTGTTTCATCATCTTCCCCAAATTGGCCATCTGGTAACCTCCCCTTGATAGTAAAATCAGTTTTCGCTTTCAATTATCTTGCCCTTGAATAACTTCAAAGCCTCATTCAATATCAAATCGTCCCCGGCCTCTGCCTTTTTTGCAGAACTGCCCCGGTACCCCCTGGCTTCTTTCTCCGCGGAATGCGATTTTTCAGCCGCCGATGTCACCGCGGGCCTGGCTTCTTCCGGGCCCGGCGGCGGTTCTTTTTCCAATTCGCCTTCGGGAATACCATCGGGCGATCCGGGCCTGTCTTCTTCCCCGTCCCGGGAAGAAATCCGGGGTTCCAGCTTGATACGGATCTTCTTGCCCGCCAATTGAGCCGCAACCCCTTCCAGCAGCCTCAGCCGCCCCGGTTCGGTCAATTTGCCTTTCAAAAAATCCAGATTGCTATCATACGAAAGGGTAAGAACTCCACGGGTCAACGATACGGGGTGGACCATCTCGAGCAGAGTCAATGTGCTGATCCCTTTTTTCTTCTCCCTGAGAAGCCCGACTATCGCAGCATGAAGTTTGCCTGCCGATGAAAGGGGATCGCCGCCAGAGGAAACGCCCCCGGAAGAAGGGGTAACCTTCTCTTTTTCGTCTGCACGGGGCAATTTTTCCACGGCGATCTCCCCGGCTGTTTCAACATCCGCGGCCATCTTGCCGTTCTTCTCCACTTCCTGCAAGTCAGCATCCGGATCAGATGATTTCTGCTCCGCCCCGGCGTTGACAGATCCTTTTTCCAGTTTTTCAATCCTTTGTATCAGACGTCTCATGGATTTGTCCATGGCATTGCTTTTTGCCACTTTCAACATATTCAAGAAAAGTGTTTCCAGTATAAAAAAAGCATGCTCGGCAAAACGTATCTCACCGGTTGTCTCATGCAGCAATGAAATCATCTCCAGCAAGACGTCATCCGAGAATATATTGCTGTATTGCTTCAAATATTTTTCATATCTTTTATCTTCGAGGGCCTCCAATCCCGCCGACTGGACTACCAGCAGTTGCTTGAAAAAGATGATCTGTTCCTTGAGAAACAAATAGAGATCCTTCCCCCCGAAGGCAATCTCCCGGGCCGCTGCCAGCCCGCCCACGATATCCTCCTTTACCAGGGCCTCCACCACCCGTCCCACCGCTTCTTCCCTGGCCAGCCCCGTCAGAATATAGACGTTTTCGGCCATGACCTTGCCTTCTCCGAGAGCATGAGCCTGTTCCAGCAATCCAAGAGCATCCCTCATCGCCCCTTCAGACAGCCGGGCAATGAGCCGGAGCGCCTCCTCCTCGAAAGGCCAATCTTCCTTGCGGGCCACTTCCGCCATTCTCTCTTTTATTTCCTCCGAGGTCAGAAGGCGGAAGTCAAGACGCTGACAGCGCGAGATCACCGTGGAGGGCAATCTGGAAGGATCCGTGGTGGCCAGGATAAAAATAACGCCCGGGGGCGGCTCTTCAAGTGTCTTCAACAGGGCATTGAAAGCTTCATGGGTAAGCATGTGTACCTCATCGATGATATAAACCTTGTACTGCCCCTGGGTGGCAACATACCGTGTTTTTTCTCTCAAATCACGCACCTCATCGATGCCACGGTTCGAAGCAGCGTCAAGTTCCTGCACATCCATCGAAGAACCTTCCATGATCTGTCTGCAGGAGGAACATTCGCCACAGGGTTCTGCCTCTTGCGAGAGGTTGGGACAGTTGACGGCACGGGCAATAATCTTGGCAACTGTTGTTTTTCCCGTGCCCCTTGGCCCACAAAACAGGTAAGCGTGGGAAACATTGCCACGCAAAAGCGCATTCTGAAGCGTGCGCGTGATATGTTCCTGGCCGACTATCTGATTGAATTTTAGGGGACGCCAGCGCCGATACAAACTACGGTAAGACACCTTTTGATGGATCCTCCTGTACAGCGAATCTTTCAGCCAAAATGGAAAAAGATACAATTTAGGCCGTGCACCTGCCTTTGTCCTCCGTCTCCAGGCGGAACCCGGGCAGTTAACTCCGGTTCGGCTACCCCGTGGCACCCGCAACATCTCACTTACCGCTGCTTCCTCCCGGACCTGACGGGATTTATGAGCTTGCGCCGCACAGGACCGAACTTTCTTCGTCACTTTCCCGAGGCAGCCCTGGGGACCAAAGAGCCCGAGGGCAGGAATTAAACCCCGCTATAGCGGATTGCGGGTACAGGACACCGCTACCTTCCCGTCTAGCACGACCCAAAAACAATGGCGGAGAGAGAGGGATTCGAACCCTCGAGACGAGGTTTTGCCCCATCTACTCGCTTTCCAGGCGAGCGCCTTCGTCCACTCAGCCATCTCTCCATACAAAGCAATTTGCCTCCTGGCACCATTCAGTATAACACTTTGCCTTGCTGTATTCAACAGGCCGGACTCGTGAATCGGCTCCGTACAAACCACTTTATTTTTGCCGGGATCCCCGCTTTTTATTGCATGAACCCGACGCGGACACCGCCACATATGAAGCAAACAGGATTTGCGTGGCGGCTTCAAAAAACCTGAACGGAAACATGGGAAATCTCCCCCCGCCACCCTGCAGTCAACTTTGAAAGATGATGCTACAATGTTATAATAATTTATAAAAGATTAGGAGAGGTGTGTGATCATTCATGTCCCCTGGAAAGTACAATATTGCTTTAACCATCTGTTTGGTCCTGGCCCTGCTGTTCTCCCCCTTCATGCAACTGTTATACGGCCCTGCTGTTGCAGCAGAGGCTGTGGACGGGGAAATATTATTTACCATTCTGCATACAAACGATGAACATTCCTCCCTTCTGGCACATTCCCCGGCCATCGATTTCGATCCCGAAAAAAAGAATAACGCCATCGGGGGCTTCGCGCGCCTGGCCACGGCTATCGAAGAGGTCAGGGAACGCAAAAACAGTGAGGGTGAAGAGGTTCTGCTTTTTTCTGCCGGCGATTACCTTGGGGGATCATCTTTCGCCTGGCTGTCCACTCAAGGCTCCGCCCCGGAGTTGAAATTGCTGCAACAGATGGGGTACGATGCCGTCACCATCGGCAACCATGAATTTGATTTTGGCGAAGATGTCTTGCTCGACTATCTGAAAGAAGCGGGCTATCCCGAAGCTCATGAAAAAACTGCATTGATATCATCGAATATTCTGGCACCCGATCATCCGCTCGGGGAACCGGGACTCATCAAGAACACGCACATGCTGGAAGTTGAAGGGTTGAAAATCGGTCTGTTTGGACTGATCGGGGAGACAGCCGTTATCTTTGCTTCCTCCAATGTCAAGGACATCGATTTTGCCGACCAGACAGAGGCCGCCAGGGAAGCGGTCGCCGAATTGAAAGAACAGGGGGCCGATATCATCATCGCCATCACCCATTGCGGTGTGGATGAAGATCAGCAGCTGGCACGCAAGGTCAAAGGAATAGATATCGTTGTCGGCGGCCACAGTCATACCGTCCTGGAAGAACCGGTGATCGAGGGCGAGACGATCATCGTGCAGACCGGTTCGCTTCTTCATTACATGGGGATCCTGGAAGTCGCCTACAACCCTGAAACGGGGAAAGTGCGCCTCCGCAACACAGAAAATGGAGTTCCCTATCTGCGCCCTCTGGATGGCACTGTCCCCCCTCACCCCGGAATGATGGACGCCCTGGAGGAATACATCGGCGAACTTGATTCCTTTATCAGTGAACGCACCGGCGGGAAAGTAAACAGTATCATGGATACCATTGCCTATGCGGACTTTCCCTTGCCCAACAAACCTCCGCTTGAAGAATCAACCCTGGGCAACTTTGTCGCCGATGCAATGCGCCTCATCACCGAGGAGAAAACGGGAAAGAAGGTTGATTTTGCCGTCCAGGCCAATGGCTCCATACGTGGCAGTATTATTCCCGGAACAGAACCCTATTCCCTGAACCGCATTTCCTTCTACGATATCGTGGAGCAGGTCGGGCTGGGCAGCGACCCCGACGGTGATCCCGGCTACCCCATGGTCTCGTTCTATCTGAACGGCAAGGAAATTTCCCGCGTTCTGGAGATCGCCGCCTTGCTTCCCGAAGCATTCGGAAATGAATTTTTCCTCCAATGGTCGGGATTGCGCTTCACCTACGATCCGGACAGAACCATCATATTCAAAATCCCCTTCACCATCTTCCCCCTTCCTTCACTTCATGCTGTCCTTGAATCGGAAGCATATGTGAAAGAGGGAGTACAGACTGCCGATGACGGGGACTATCAGCCGATCGATCCTGAAAAGCTGTATTCGGTGGCAACAGACCTGTATGTTCTCTCCTATCTGCCAATGATCGGGGACTTTCTGCCGATGATGAAAATAGTTCCCAAAGACAGTGCAGGCAACCCGGTGGAAGATCTGGATACCCTGATCGTATATTCGCCGGAGGGTGAACAGCTGAAAGTATGGCAGACGGTGGTCGAGTATGCATTGAAACAGCCGGTGGGTGAATCCGGATACCCCGAAATTCCATCCTACTATCAATCGACCATGGGGCGGGTGAATTATGGTAAAGGTGTCCCGCTGCAGGTCTGGTATCTGCCTGCAGGATTGCTGCTTTTGCTACTGGTCTACCTGATAATCCGCAGAAGAAAAGCAAAGAATGTTTCACAGGTTTGAACAACGGAATGAAACTATCAATACAGGGGGCCGTTCTGCATGAACGGCCCCTGTACTTTCTTATCTTCTTCAACATCCCGGATTTACCAGCTCCCCCTGTAGATCAAGGTTCGCCTTTAACGATCCCTGCTGCTTCGCGAAATGCCGTCCTCTCCCTGAAAAGTTCGATGACCGCCTGTCGATCAGATGACATTAATTTCCATCAGGAGCCTTCTCATCTTGATCCGTTCAACACCACTTTTCATGCCAACCGTGCAGGCCCAAAATGCGCATACCATCTTCCCCTTTCCCCTGCAACGCTTCTTCTTCGGGCTTACACCACCAAAATCCGTCACCTTTTCCCATCTTTTTACTCTTTTACAGGATGTAACAACCCTGTTGCATGGATATTGTCTCCGTTTTTGTTTATTTCCCGGGAAATATGTCGCGCAATATTGCCCGCCAATGGCTACGCCCACCATCGATAATGTCAGTGATTGACATGTCATTCTTTCCAGGGTCGCGGTGAAGATCTTCCCCAAACATTTTCCCGCGGCAGCTCCCGGGCAACCGCTACACCGGGGCACAACATGGGGCGGCCGCCCTCTCTGGCCGGGGCCGCCCCCACGCCTTGAAATCATTCACCTGCTTTTGAAAAACACATGGTTGCCGATAACATTGGTTACCGGTTGCCGCCTGACCCATCGGTCATCTGTCTTGCGTGGATTGTAAAAACTTGTAGCTCCTCCGGATGGATCCTCTCCCTTGAGCGCATCCTTGATTGCCCGCAATGCGGGCTGTTCCGCTTCCTGCCAGATACGGCCATCCCTTACGGGTGAATACTGGTAATGCCCGGATTCCAGCTGGAAGATCACACCCTTGAGGTCATCAGGATAATTTTTGTCATGGATACGGTTCAGCACCGTTGCCGCAACCGCAACCATTCCGCTGTACGGTTCACCATTGGCCTCGGCATGAACCAGTTGTGCAAAAAGCTTCATTTCCTCGGGAGTGAGATCCCATTTTATCGTCTCCGATCTGCACGGGCAATTTGGCCGGACGGCGGAACTTTTATCTGCTTTCTTCGCTGCCTTGCCGATCAGATTGTCGGCAAATATTGCCTTGACCGGGCTCTGTTTGTTCATACACTCGCGGGCAGCGGCATCAACCGCAGGTGGATACCATGACAACACCAGGGCAAACACCATCAACATGCAGAGCCATCCGGTCCATTTTGCTTCAAACACTCTACTGACCTCCTTTCTTCCTGTTACTTGAATCCTGAACAAAAGGCTGACCCCTCCGGGCCAACCGTCCCCATATTTTAGAACATCGCCAACAAAAATCAATAATGCCTCCGCTTCCTCAACATCGATAAAAATGGGCGTAACTTGCTCATAGTCAACATCCTCTCCCGAACGGACTGAACCATTGCAATCCGGCCCGATGGCATCATCCGGCAGTATTTTACGCCTTTTCCCACCGGAATCACCACCCCATATCGGCATCTCCTTTCTCCCCACCCGACGCCCCCGTTCCGGACTGAGTTTTTCCTTTCCGGGGCTGCCCGATTGCCATATCCGACTTTTTGATTTATGATATTAATGTTGAACAAACAAGGAATTGTGTTCATAACCGGGTAATATTTACAACACAGGGAGGCCGTAGCAATGCAAAATGAAAGAAAAAAATTGGAAAAATCACTGAAACCGTTTCCCATCTTTGCCATTGCGATGGGGAGCATCATCGGTTTCGGGTGTTTCGTGTTGCCCGGCAACCTTTTTCTGCCCACCGCAGGCCCCCTGGGGACAGCCATAGGAATGACCCTGGGGGCTCTGATTACCATTCTTATAGCATCAAACTACGGCTACATGGTCAGGAAACTGCCCGTGGCAGGAGGTGCATTCGCCTATACATACAAATGTTTTGGGAGAGTTCATGCCTTCGTATGCGGCTGGTTTCTGGTCCTGACTTATCTTTCCATCGTCTCTTTGAATGCTACAACCCTCGGGCTTATCGGCCGTTACATGATACCCGGTGTTTTTCAGAAAGGTTACATGTACTCCATCGCCGGCTGGGAAGTCTACGCCGGGGAGATAGCGATAGCCTGCATCGCTCTGATTTTTTTCGCTTACGCCAACAATCGCGGCGTGGAGATCGCCGGATTCATGCAGACCATCATGGTCGTGGCACTGCTCGGTTCGGTAATCGTCCTGATTGCAGCGGCGTTTGTCAGCCCACAGGCCTCCTTCCGCAATCTTCTGCCCGGATTCCCCACGGGAAGTGTCCCTCTGACCGGCGTACTGGCCATTGTGGCCATAGCACCATGGGCTTACATCGGATTCGACTGTATCCCGCAGGCTGCCGAAGAATTTGATTTCTCACCCCAAAAAACCTTCAAACTCATGGCCCTGGCCATCGGGAGTGGCGCGTTCTGTTATGTCGCCGTTTCCGCGGTTACCGCCATGGTCTTTCCCTGGGAAGAGTTTATCGCCGGCAACCCCATCTGGGCCACGGGGCAGGCTACGGAAGAGCTCCTGGGAAAAACAGGCATGATCTTCCTGGGCCTGGCTCTGACCGCTGCCATCGTTTCAGGAATAAACGGTTTTTATGTGGCTGCAAGCCGCCTGCTGTTTGCCATGTCCAGGGCCAGGGCACTGCCGACCTGGTTCGAGAAGATCCATCCCCGCTATCATACGCCCTCCAACGCTCTTCTTTTTTCCATGGCCATATCCCTGGCCACCCCCTGGTTCGGCCGGGAAGTCATTCTCTGGGTAGTGGATATGGCTTCCACCGGTGGCGCAATCGCCTATCTCTATACCAGTCTCGGGGTGTTCGTCCTGGCCAGGGGTATCAGGGATGTTTCGGCCAGCAAGACCAGGACGCTCGGGCTCGTGGGAGCGATTCTCTCCGTTTCTTTTCTTTTTCTGCTGCTCCTGCCGGGAATGCCCTCATCCCTGTCCCATCAATCCCTGGTTGCACTGATCGTATGGTCCGTGCTGGGGGTTGTATTCTATGCCCTGATGAAAAAAAAATATCAATCCACGAGCAAAAAAGACCTCGACCGCCTCATCTTTGGCAACGTGGACCATCAACTCCCAACGGAAAAATAATCCTTGCAGCCCTGCCTGCATAAACAGCAATTCCCGGCCAGCAAATGATGCTTTCACCATCTCCCCCGAAAAGTTTTTCAAGGTACCGGTGCGTGCTTTCCGGCGAATCCGGGCCACAAAACCTGTACACGGAATCTTTGAATTCTGGAAAGATGAAAAGGCAGCCTCTTCCGAAGCTGCCTTTCATGATCTGGCGGAGAGACAGGGATTCGAACCCTGGAAGCGGCTCATCACCACTTACTCGATTTCGAGTCGAGCGCCTTCGTCCAGCTCGGCCATCTCTCCATGCTACTTTCATGCCCGACGCATCTGAAAAAAACGCGACAGAAGCTCGCCGCACTCTTCCTCCAGGACTCCCGGTGTTACCTTCATACGGTGATTCAGCCGTTCATCCTGTACCAGATTGTACAGGCTGCGCACCGCCCCCGCCTTGGGGTCAGCCGCACCGTAAACCAGCCTTTCCACCCGGGCCTGCACAAGGGCGCCGGCACACATGGAGCAGGGCTCCAAGGTGACATAGACCGTGGTTCCCGTCAAGCGCCAGCTCCCCGATTTGCGACATGCTTCCCGGATGACCAGCATTTCGGCGTGTGCCGTGGCATCGCCGCTTTTTTCCCTGCGGTTATGGTCGGAGGCGATCACTTTCCCGTCACCGACAAGCACCGCCCCCACCGGAACCTCCCCTTCAAGGAAGGCTTCACGGGCTTCCTCCAATGCCAACTGCATATATTCAAGATCTGCCTCGTAGATGGACCTTCCCCCCTACCAATATATATCCGTTGCCGCCGTTTGTAAAGCCTTGACCATGGCCCCTCACCGACCATCCGCCCGGGCAAACCATCCTCAGTCCCCGAGGTTGAAATCATCTATGGTGAATACCGCATCCAGGACAAAACCCTCCCCCGCAAAGGCCCGGGCAGCCCCTTCCTTGCGATCAAGCAAGGCCAGCACTTTTAAAATTTCAAACCCCTTTTCGCGAAGATAAGAGGCCGTTCCCAGAGCAGAGCCTCCCGTGGTGACCACATCCTCGACCACGATTATCCTGGCCCCCGGTTCAAGCGGTGGCCCCTCGATCCTTTTGGAGTCGCCATGTTTTTTGGCCTCTTTACGATCGATGAAAAATTTGATATGGGCGAGCCCCTCCTGGTAACATAGCGGCGCCAACGAGCCTGCAAGCGGGACAGCCCCCATGGCCGCTCCGCCTATGGCATCAACTTCGATGCCCCTGATTCTCTCCAGAAAAGCCCGGGCCACGAGATAGGCGCCTTCTGCAGTGAGAATTACATTTTTACTGTTGAAATAATACCCGCTCATCTTGCCCGAGGTGAGACGGAATTTCCCTACCTTGAAGGCATGTTCCTGCATGTAACGCCTCAACTTCTCGCGTTCCTGTTCCAGGCTGCTGACCCGATCTTTCACCGTGCAAACTCCTTTCTTTCCGTGGTTCCTGCCTCCACGCCAAAAATATTTTCCTGAACATACGATGCCCTTCATGCAGTTAAAAATATTATTTTTTGTTTTCAAGCTCCCTGGCAATAGCCACCCCGGAGCTGCTTCCTATCCTGCTGGCACCGGCATCGATCATCTGCAACAGGGTCTCGAGGTCCCTGATTCCCCCGGAAGCCTTGACCCCGATGTCCGGCCCCACCGTGCTGCGCATCAGGCGAACATCTTCCACGGTGGCCCCACCGTGGCCGAACCCGGTGGAGGTTTTGACAAAATCGGCCCCCTCCCCGACGGCCAACCGGCAGGCCGTAACTTTCTCCGCCGCGGTCAAGAGAGAACACTCGATGATCACCTTTACCAGCGCCCGCCCCGCCACGGCCCTGATCACCGCCTTGATATCTTCCGATACCTGGTTGCCCCGGCCATCTTTCAGCGCACCGATGTCAAGCACCATGTCAATTTCATCGGCACCATCTTCAACTGCCAGCGCAGCTTCCGCAGCCTTTATTTCCGTCCTGTGGGCCCCCAGGGGAAACCCGACCACCGAGCAGGTCCGGATCCCGGTGGCCTTCAATTCCCGCGCAACAAGCGGTATGTGACAGGGGTTCACACATACGGAAGCAAAACCATACTGCCGCGCCTCCTTGCAAAGCTGCACCACCTGCACGGCGGTGGCCTCGGGCTTCAACAGGGTATGATCGATATATTGACAGATCCTTTCCAGATTGTGTGGCACTGTCTCACATCCCCCGATTTTCAACTACCTGCAAACTCTTCCCACAAATTATAACACAAGTAATATACGATCAGGCCGTTCCATGTCACGGAATGTTAATAAATAAAACCCGCTCCGTCAGCGGGTTTTATTTATGGCACGCCCGGGAGGACTTGAACCCCCGACCTACTGATCCGTAGTCAGTCGCTCTAATCCACTGAGCTACGGGCGCCCAATTCTTTTGGCGGAGAGAGTGGGATTTGAACCCACGAAGCAGCTGTTAACCGCTTAATCGCTTAGCAGGCGACCGCCTTCGACCTCTCGGCCATCTCTCCCTGATTCGTGGCGGAGGGGGTGGGATTCGAACCCACGGCCCTCTCGGGTCACCGGTTTTCAAGACCGGCTCCTTAAACCTCTCGGACACCCCTCCGGGTGCGAAAACAGTATAACACAATCCTGTTTACATAGTCAATCTGTACAGGTAGCCAGGACGGTGTCACCTGCTGCAGAAAAAATCAGAGAACCCCCGGGGGTCAGTGTCCTGTATTCCGACAAAAAGGAAATATGTTCACCCGTGCAGAATAAAACAAGCAGAGAAACCGTGCGGGGGCGGCTACACCCGGTCCATCATGATCCCATTCCGGCCTGCCTCCACCTGTAGCGGTGTATCACAAAATCGGTTTGAAAAAGGAGTTATCCGGAATGAAGGTTGTTTACCATGAAGATTATAACGAGGTTTACACATCCGATCCAGCCGCTTCCGAAGGAAGGATCCAGGCGGTTGTAAAGGCCCTTGAAGGAAGGGTTTCATTTGTTGAACCGGAACCGGCATCGGAAGAAATTATTCTATCGATACATACACCGGAACATGTAAAATCCGTGGAAAGGGCCGGTTTGTATGACATTGCAGCACTGGCGGCAGGGGGCGCCATCAAGGCTGCCGAGATCGCCCTTTCCGAACCATGTTTTGCCCTCATCCGCCCCCCCGGCCATCACGCATCGGCAAACAGTTCCTGGGGTTTTTGTTATTTCAACAACATGGCCATCGCCCTGGAACACCTGAAAAACCGGGGGGAAATCGGAAAGGCATTTATTCTGGATTTCGATCTGCACTTCGGTGATGGAAATGTCAATATCCTGGGCAACAGGGAATACGTTACGATCTGCAATCCTTCCGCACAGAAGCGGCCCGAATATCTGGAAGAGGTGGAAAATGAATTGGCCGAAACCGATGCGGATATGATCGCCGCCTCCGCCGGATTTGACAATCACGAAGCCGACTGGGGCGGGCTGCTGAAAACGGAAGATTATACCTGCATGGGCCGGCTGATGAAACAAGCCGCCCAACGCAACGGGGGAGGCTGCTTCGGCATCCTTGAAGGCGGTTACAATCATTACGTCCTGGGTAGAAACGTCCTTGCTTTCATCGAGGGTCTGAAAGAAACATAGGGGCAATTTGATTCAAAGGCCGTGAAAAAGGAAATGACTGCCGTCAGCCTTTACTTGCAATCCTGCGATGCTTTTACAAATATCACTCTTTAACCCCATTTTCGGAGGTATCATCCTTTCAACGATTCGAATGGATAACGGTAATCGTCGGGTCGGGGAAATATCTCCTCAGAACCTCGGGAATGACAATACTTCCATCCTTCTGTTGATAGTTTTCCATCAATGCAGCAACCGTGCGGCCTATGGCCAGCCCCGAGCCATTCAGGGTATGGACAAATTCTACCCTTTCCCTGTCCGCCGGGCGAAAACGTATCTGCGCCCTGCGGGACTGGAAATCGCGGAAATTGCTGCAGGAGGATACTTCGCGGTAGGTCCGGGCAGAGGGCATCCATATCTCCAGATCGTATTTTTTGGCGGCGGCAAAACCCAGATCCCCTGCACACATGAGCATCACGCGGTAGGGAATATTCAACAGCTGCAATACCTTCTCCGCGTTGGCCACCAGGCTTTCCAGCTCGTCATCAGAACTCCGGGGTGTCACGAATTTCACCAGCTCTACCTTGTTGAACTGATGTTGGCGTATCAGCCCCCGGGTATCCCGACCATGAGCGCCGGCTTCCGCCCTGAAACATGCGGTATAGGCCACATAATAAATGGGCAGTTCATCCTCCTGCAGTATTTCGTTGCGGTGAAGGTTGGTTACCGGAACTTCCGCGGTGGGCACCAGGTAGTAATCCCGTCCCTCGATCTTGAAGGCATCCTCGGCAAATTTGGGTAGCTGGCCCGTACCGGTCATGCTCTCGCTGTTGACCATGAAGGGAGGGAATACTTCATGATAGCCATGTTCCCGGACATGCAGATCGAGCATAAAATTGATCAGGGCACGTTCCAGTTGCGCCCCCAATCCGTAATATATTGCAAAGCGGCTTCCCGTTATCTTTCCGGCCCGCGGGAAATCGAGAATGTTCAGATCGGCTCCCAGGTCCCAGTGAGTTTTTGGTTCAAAGTCGAACCGTGGTTGCTCTCCCCACCGCCTGGTTTCCACATTGTCCTCCTCGGTAGCACCCGGTGGGACCTCTTCATCGGGAATGTTGGGGATATGCAGGAGTATCTGCTCCATCTCCTCGTTGAGCAGGCGCAATTTGTCGTCCATCTCCCTGATACGGTCTGCAACCTGCCGCATTTCTGCAACTTTCTCCCCGGCCTCCCCCCCTTTTGCTTTCCGATTGCCGATTTCTTTGGAGACTACATTGCGTCGATGTTTCAGTTCCTCGACATCCTTGAGCATGACCCTTCTGTTGTTGTCCAGCTCCAGCAGCCTGTCAAGATTGGCCTCGTCGCCTTTCAGTTGCATCGCTCTTCTGACCACGTCCGGATTGTCTCTGATAAATTTAACGTCCAGCAATGGTTGATACCTCCCTTTCCCATAGCATTGCTCCATCCCCTGATTGTCTTACATTTCCTCCGGGGCTTCGATACCCAACAATTCCAGTCCACCGGCCAGCACTATCCGCGTGGCATCGATCAGAATCAACCGGGATGATGTCTTTTTGTCGTCCCCGGCACCAAGAACCGGGCAGTTGTGGTAAAAACGATTGAACTCACGCGCCACATTGATGAGGTAACGGGCAAGCAGCGATGGCTTGTCAGCTTCCGCCGAACGCAAGATTGCATCGGGCATCAGTGCCAGTTCCTTTACCAGGCATTCTTCCTCTTCCGCGGTAAATTCTTTGATCATTTCCATTGTATCGGTATGCCCGGACAGCAGGTGGCGATGCTCCTCCCTGGCCTTCCTTGTTATGCTGCAGATACGGGCATGGGCATACTGGATATAGGGAGCCGTTTCACCCGAAAAATCCAGGACTTTCTCCCAATCAAAATCGATATTTTTGATACGATCATTGCTCAGATCACCGAATTTTATGGCCCCCAGGCCCACAATGCGGGCCGCATTTTCCTTGTCGTGCAGATCGGGATTTTTTTCTTCTATTATATCCCCGGCAAGGGCGATGGCCCTGTCGACAACCTCTTCAAGGAGGATAACATTCCCTTCCCGTGTGGACATCCGCCCTTCCTTGAAACGGATAAGCCCGAACGGGACATGAACACAATTTTCGGCCCAATCGTAGCCGAGCAACTCCAGTATCTTGAACATCTGCTGAAAATGCAGAGTCTGCTCCGACCCCACCACATAGAGCATCCTTGAGAAATTGAATTGTTCGTGGCGGTAAATTGCCGCGGCTATATCCCTGGTCATGTAAAGAGTTGTACCGTCTTTTTTCTGCAGAATGCTTGTTGGCAGGCCGTACTTTTCCAGATCAACGATCAGTGCCCCGTCACTCATCCTGGTGATGCCTTTTTCTTTTATCAGGCTCAGGGTTTGTTCCAGATATGGATTGTAATGGCTTTCCCCGTGATAATAATCAAATTCGATGCCAAGGATCCTGTAGACACGCTTGAACTCCTCCAGACTGAATTGGCAGAAGGTTTTCCAGAGAGACAGGGCTTCCTTTTCACCGCCCTCGAGGCGCCTGAACCAATCGCGGGCATCGTCTTCCAGGCTTTCCTGGTTTTTTGCTTCCTGATGGAATTTGACATAGAGCTCGTAGGCATAATCAACGGGATCATCCTGCAATTTTTGCTCTTCTCCCCACAGGGTGTATGCGGTTATCAGTTTCCCGAACTGTGTCCCCCAATCCCCGAGATGGTTGATTCCCACGCAATTGTACCCCAGAGCACGGTAAATCAGATACAGGGCGTTACCGATGATCGTGGAACGCAGGTGCCCGACCCCAAAAGGTTTGGCGATATTGGGTGCAGAATAATCGATCACTACCGTGCCCCCCTCGCCTTCATGGCACCATTCATTCCATTGCCTTCCGGCAAGAATCTCTTCGATGACCCTGCCGCCAAGTGCGTTGAAATTCATATGGAAATTCAGGTAGGGGCCTTTGGAATCCACGGCATTCCAGTAGATCCCCTGTTGGTGGCGCAACCGGTCCGCCAGTTCCCCGGCAATCAATGCCGGCGGTTTGCGTCTCTCCTTGGCCAGAACGAAACAGGGAAAGGAAAGATCCCCCATGTTTTTTTCCGGGGGGATTTCCAGCAGTTCCTGGATCTGCTCCGCATCTATATTTGTCCAGGGGGAAAGCAACTGACTGATTTCTTTTTTTAGTCTCAGCATGATCCTATTGCTTCCTCCTTTTTTTATATATTTTATCCCATAATTTACATTAAAACAATTGCTTCCCGGCCGGCCATGGCCATATTTTGACCGAAAAAAACCCATCTGTTCATATTCTCAAAGATGGGATCGGGGGACATAAATGTTTTTCAACGGGTGGCGGATTCTTCTGGTTTACTTCCGGCCAAGTAGATTGACCTGATATACACTGCCATCATTGCCAATAACAAATACATTGTTGCACGGAGAAGCGACGACCCTTTCAACCTTGATGGGAAGATCTATCTCCCTGTCCGGTTCGCCTTTCTCGTTCACCAGCACCATCCTGCTAAAACTCTCCCTGGTTTTATTTACCTTGTTCTCCAGGACCCCGGCGCAGTATATTGTACCCCGTCCGTCCGGGGAAAAGGCAACCCGGGCATCAACGTCGACAAGATTTTCCCAGATCAGTTTCCCCCGGGCATCAAAGAAATAAAGATTGTTTTTCCGGTTGCCCTGCTTATCAAAAACCAGCATCCTGTCACCCGCGGGATTGATGAAAACTTCCGCAGGATCCATCCTCCATGCCGTTCTCCATATCTCCTCCATCAGGTTGTTGTAAACAACGATATTGCCGACTTCATCTTGCATCGCAAGGAAGTTGCCCGCAGGTGACAAAGCTTTCAACTCGGAACCTTCAATCCTCCATAGTTCTTTCCCTTGCAGGTCAAGAACCACGGTGCTGCAAGAGTCCTCCTCCTTTTCCGTGTAGTAAATCTCTTGATCATCTGATGATGCCGCGAGGCAGAGAATTGTCCCTGTCTCCACATCCCATTCCTGACCTGTCCGATGATTGTAATATGCAAGCCGTTCAGAGCCGTTCTTGCCCCCGCTCCCCGATACCAGCCATTCTCCGGAAGAAGAAAGGGCCAGGTGAGTGACCGGGCCTTCAAAGTTACTTTCCCTGATCACCTCCTGGTTTTCTTTGATCAAGAAAAGGCCTCCCGATGAGGTTCCGATCGCCAGGTATTGCCCGCAGGCACTTATCTTTGTCTGCAAGGGATCGCTTTCAAAATCCTTTTCCCATTTCAAATTTCCCCCGTTATCGGTCAATACAACTGACTTTATATCGCTACCAAAGAATATGTCCGCCCCGTCGCGGCTGATGGAAAGATCAAGGACCTGGACATCGGAGCAGGGGTAATATTTTAATTCAAAAAGGTTCTCCTCGTCATGCTTGAAACTGATAAATGGCTCAACCGGAACCGCGTCTGTTTTTTTGAAGGGGAAAAGGCCATAGTACAGGGCAACCCCGAGATAAAGCAAGGCTGCCACAATCACAACCAGTCCCAGAATTTTGCTTCTTTTTTCCATGATGATCCGCCCTGTCTGTTGTTATTGCTTTGATATTGCGACATATGGATGCTATTATTATTTTACTCCTTTGCATGATCAAAAGGTTTAACAAGTTTTAATATCCGGGACAGCAAGATTAAATCTTGCTAATAACTAACTGCAGATATCCGTGGAGTCCGGGGCGCATCCCGGTTTCTTCTCCTTGACGTCCTACTTTTCTTCCGGTTTCTGTGTAACGATAACCCGGGGAAGGGAGACATAAAAACTGCTGCCCCGCCCTTCCTGACTTTCCACGCGTATCGTTCCCCCGTGAACCTCAACAATTTCACGGGCAATAGCCAGCCCCAGACCTATTCCCCCTTCATCACGCGAACGAGCGGTGTCCACGCGGAAAAACCTCTCGAATATAAGCTTCTGTTCATCCATCGGTATCCCTTTTCCCGTATCTTCCACTTTTATCTCTACTGTATCTGCCTCTTCCCATGCTGTGATGCTTACCTGCCCTCCCGCTCCGGTAAATTTCAACGCATTGTCAAGCAGATTGTAGAACACCTGTCTTATCTGTCCCGGGGAACCCGAAATCATGAGCACGGCAACCGGAATTTCATGAACGAATTTCACATTGGCCCGGGTGAACCAGTGGGACATCTGCTCGATAACCTCCAGCAAGATGTTTCTCAGGGAAAAATGCTTGCCGTGTTCCTTGACTTTGGTGTGTTGCAATTTGGTCAGCTCAAGAAGATCGGTTACAAGATTGGTCAATCTCTGGGTCTGCTGGTCCAGATCCTCGAAAAAATCCCGCTGCTGTTCGGGTTCCATTTCATGTTCTTTCAAAGATTGTATCAATATGCTCAGGGTGGCGAGCGGGGTGCGCAGTTCATGAGACACATTGGCCGCAAAAGCCTGGAGGTTTCTGGTCATATAGTTGATGCGTTCGGCCATAACATTGAACTGTCCCGCCAGCCTGCCAATCTCATCCCCGGATGGAATCTTTATTTTCTGATCGAGGTCCCCGTCAGCCATCTTTTGTGCCGCCAGGGTCAGAGCTCCCAGGGGCTCCGAAAAGCGCCGCGCCAACAAAAATGATGCCACGGCAACCAGGAAAACAGCGGCCATGGTTGTCCAGAAGAGGAGCATGCGGATATCCCCCAGTATTTGATATACCTCAAGAAGGGAGGCAGACAGGAAGATGGCCCCGATGGGGGGGGAATTGTCATTTTCATCACTTTTGACGGGTACCGCAACCTGCATGATCCAGTTCCGGGATTCCTCGCTGTACTGTACACTCCTGCCAATCTCCCCACGCAAGGCATCGTTGATTTCAACACGGTCAAGTTTCTTGCCCAGCTTGCTGTTGACTCTCAACGAGTCGCCTATCACATTTTTTTTACTGTCCACAACAATGAGGCGCGTTGGTGGCTGGGTCTGATGACCGATGTTCTCGGTCAGGGAGATCAATCTGGGCTGGTCGATGTCGTCTTTCATGTAACCCCTGACAAACTCTGCCGCAAGGGTGCCGCTGCGCACCAGCATCTCTTCCTGATGAACAAAATAATAATGCTTGAGCCAGTTGTACAATGTCAGACTGGCCACAAGCATTACCGGCAAGATAACTAGCAGAAAATATAACATTAACCTGTTGCGGATGCTCGTAATTTTAAACATTGGAATGGTCTACAAATTTGTAACCGGTCCCCCATACGGTAATGATCAGTTCGGGGTTCCCGGGATCCTTTTCGATTTTTTCCCTCAGGTGCCTGATATGTACATCCACCGTCCGCGCATCTCCGTAATAATTGTAACCCCAAACCTGTTCCAGCAATTCTTCCCTGGAAAATACTTTGCCCGTGTTGGTTGCAAAGAAGCTGAGCAATGCAAATTCTTTCGATGTGAGTTCAACTTCTTCTTCCCCCAGACGGACTTTTCTCTGTAACAAATCGATGCGGATATCCCCCACGTTGATATGTTTTTTGAGGACTTCCGGCCGGGATTCGACCCTTCTCAAAACCGACTTCATCCTCGCCACCAATTCACGGGGGTTGAAGGGCTTGGTAAGATAATCGTCAGCACCCAGCTCCAGCCCCAGAACCTTGTCTATATCCTCGGTGCGTGCCGTAAGCATAATTATCGGGGTATCCATCTTTTTGCGTATGATACGGCAGACCTCAAACCCATCGATACCGGGCAGCATCAGATCCAGAATTATCAGGTCATATTTCTGTTCGGGATCATTTATCTTCTCGACCGCTTCTCTGCCATCATAAGCTGCATCGATTTGAAAACCCTCTTTTTCAAGGTTGAACTTTAACGCTTTTACCAAGGTTTTCTCATCATCCACGATTAACACTTTCTTGTACATGAACTACCCTCCCTGATCTAGTATCTCACGATATTTTTTTTCAACCTGTTTGAAATCTTCCCAGACCGGCCGCTTTTTGCGGGGGTCCCTTAACAATGCCGCCGGATGAAATGTGGGCATGTACATCCGCGAGCCGATTTTTTTCCATTGCCCCCTCATCCTCGTGATCAGCGCTTTTTCATCGATAAGTGTACGTGTCGACAGAGATCCCAGGCAGACGATTATACGAGGATTGATAAGCGCAATTTGTTGGTGCAAATATGCAAGACACGAACTGATTTCTTCAGGTTCGGGCATCCTGTTCCGCGGTGGCCGGCATTTTACGATATTGGTGATATATACTTCTTCCCGGTTGATGTTTACCGCAGCCAAAATCCTGGTCAGTAGCTGACCGGCACTGCCAACAAAGGGGATACCCTGTTGGTCTTCACTCGCGCCGGGAGCCTCCCCCACCAACATGATTCGGGCCTTCCGGGAACCGGCTCCGAAAATGACCTGTATACAGCCATCCCTCAACGAGCACCGTCTACAGGCCAAACACTGCTTTTCCAGTTTCTCGATGGTCATTGCCCGAGGTTGATCTTTACTTTCCCCGGAACCATCATTTATCAAGCTGAGCAGATCTTTCTGCCCACCTGTAACTCGTTCCATCTTCCCTCCTGATCAATCCGGTTTTTCGCGAGCCAATCGGCAATCTTCGATACGGTGATCTGCAACCTTTTAATATTATCTCCGATATGTACAGTCTTTAAAATTATTCCACGTTCAGCTGACAAATCCTTTTTATTCACCACTTGCAATAAAAAAAAGAGCCCTCCCGGGCTCCATCAATTCATCGTTGCCGCTTCTATATATCCATAATTATTTTCTGGGCTTCGCTTACTCCGGATCCCAATTCCAGGTTGTAGCCCATTTCCAGAAGGCTCATTTCCAGAGCAGCAATGGTAGCCACGATGTCCAATTCGGAAACAGCCCCGAGGTGTCCGATCCTGAAAGTTTCGTTGGACAGCTTTCCCTGTCCGCCGGCAATATCCACACCATATTTTTCATGCATGATCAGGCGCAGGTTTTTAACGTCAATGTTACGGGGGGATTTGATCGCCGTAACAGTTCGGGAAGCATCATTCTCGTTGGAAATCAGAAGGTCAAGCCGCAAGGCTTTGGCCGCGCCTCTGACCGCCCTCATCATGCGTAAATGCCGTTCATGCACCCGGTCGCGGTTTTCCTCCAGAAGCTTGTCCAATGCCGTGTTCAATGCCTCAACCTGCAGGACAGCCGGCGTAAACGGAGTCTGCCCTATCTCCATGAATTCCCTGGCCTTTTTCAGGTTGAAATAATAACAACCCGAAACATTTTTTTGTGCTGCCCACGCCCTGGGACTGACGCTCACAAAAGCAAGGCCCGGTGGAGACATCAATGCCTTCTGGGAACCGGTAAAGCAGACATCGATCTTCCAATCATCCACAGGAAGGGGGACCGCACCCAGGGAACTGACCGTATCCGTTATCAGTAGGGCCGGATGTTCGCCGCGGATCTTGCTGACTTTCTCCACATCATTCATCATCCCGGTGGATGATTCATTGTGTACCATCAGGATGGCCTTTATTTTTCTGGCGGTGTCCACCGCCAATTTCTGGGCCAGCACATCGTAGTTGAGTGGTTTTCCCCATTCAGAATTTATGCCGACGACCTCTACGCCGTATGCTTTGGCTATCGCTGCCATACGTTCCCCGAACACCCCGTTGGAAAGAGATAGAACCTGTTCCCCGGGAGGAATATGATTGACGATACCGGCTTCCATTGCGCCGGTTCCTGATGAAGTAAGTATGAATATATCATTGCTGGTTTGAAATATTTTTTTCAATTTCCCCGTAACTTCTTCGATCAAGGCTCTGAATCTGGGGCCGCGATGATTGAAAATTTCTGCACCCAGAGCCTGTGATACTTCCCGGGGAATGGGCGTCGGCCCGGGAATCATCAGATATTCTTTTTTCATTATTTTTCCTGCTCCTCCTCCGTTTTCAACATTGTGTGATATCCGTTCTTGTATATATAATGTGTTTTATGCTGTCGTTCTTAAATTGGAGGCAAGTTGCTCAACCTTTTACGCCGTTCATTTCTCTGCATGGCTATTTGAATCAACTCCTCGATCAGTTCCCGGTATGAAAGTCCGCTGACTTCCCATAGTTTTGGATACATGCTGATGCTGGTAAACCCCGGAATCGTGTTGATCTCATTGATAAAAATATTTCTATTCTCCGTATCAACAAAAAAATCCGCCCGGGCCATGCCGCTGCCATCTATGGCCTTGAAAGATCTTATCGCCAATTCCTGCACTTCCTCGATCAGCGCCTCTTCAAGTCTGACGGGAATGATCAATTCGGAGTGGTCATCGATATACTTGGTCCTGTAATCATAAAAGTCATGGTTCGGTATAATTTCTCCGGGCAATGAAGCCCGCACCTCCCAATCTCCGAGGACACTGCACTCTATTTCCCTGCCGGGAATAAAAGCTTCCACAATCGCTTTTTCGTCGTAGGCAAATGCTTCTTCCGTTCCCCGGACCAGCTCTTCATCGGAGTATGCTTTGGAAATCCCCACGCTGGACCCCAGGTTTGCAGGTTTTACAAAACATGGATAGCCTATTTCTGCCTCAACCCGGCTTACCCATGCGTTCCGATCCGCAAGCCAGTCCCGCTGTCCAAAATAGAGGTAGCGGCCCACGGGCAGACCGTGCTGAACAAACAGCTCCTTCATCACGGCCTTGTCCATACCCACTGCCGAGGACATAACCCCGCAACCAACATACGGTAGCCCGGCCATTTCCAGCAGTCCCTGAATGGCCCCATCCTCGCCATAAGGACCGTGAAGAACAGGAAAAACAACATCTACTTTCCGGAAAGATTGGATATCATATTTCTCGCCATCGTCCCTTCCCGCCCATAGAAAAAAGCCGGGACAGGTAGGATCCGTCACCAATGTGGCACGAAAACAGTCTTCCGGGGTTTCATTTTTTGACAGAACCCCCCAGGAATTACCCCCGGCAATCCACGTTCCCTCCCGGGTAATACCCACCGGCAAGATTTCGTAACGCTTGCGATCCAGGGTTTCCATTATCGAAGCTGCCGAACGCAGCGAAACTTCATGTTCCCCCGAACGCCCACCAAAAACCACAGCGATTTTTATTTTGGTCATCAACTATACACACCCGTTCCGGGTTCTGGATTGAAGCCCCCACATCACATTATATGTCTGTTTTTCCCCGGTGGCACTTCCTCTATTCGCTTTCTTTCTCTTCTTTGGCCGCCTCGATAATCTTCTCCGCTATCTGGAACGGAACTTCTTCGTAACGGGCAAATTTCATCAGGAAAAACCCTCGTCCCTGGGTCATGGAACGAAGATCGATGGCATAACGGAACATCTCGGCCATCGGAACCTGGGCCCTGATCATCTGCATACCGTTTGAAGGTTCCATACCCTGGATTTTCCCCCTGCGGCTGTTCAAATCTCCCATTATATCGCCCATGAAATCCTCGGGTACCGTTACTTCAACGTCCATGACAGGTTCCAGCAAAATTGGCTCCGCTTCCATGAAACCTTTCTTGAAGGCCACGGAAGCCGCAATCTTGAATGCCAGTTCTGAAGAATCCACGGTATGATATGAACCATCCACCAGGGCCACCCTGATGCCCACCACGGGGTAACCGGCCAGAACGCCCTCCTCCATCGCTTCCCTGATGCCTTTTTCGACGGCCGGGACGTACTGTTTGGGAACAACCCCCCCAAAGATCTTGTCTTCAAAGGTAAAGTCGTTTTCAATATCAGGCTCGATTTCAAGAAAAACATGCCCGTACTGCCCGCGGCCACCACTCTGCTTCTTGTGCTTGGCCTCGGTGCGGGCCTGGCCCTTTATCGTTTCTTTGAAAGGCACCCTGGGCGTTGACAGAACAACCTCCACGCCGAACTTTTTTTGAAGATTGTTAACAATATTTTCCAACTGGAGCTCGCCCATCCCCGAGATCACGGTCTGCCTGGTCTCAATCTTTCTTTCCAGCCGGAAAGTGGGATCTTCATCCAGGAAACGGGCCAACCCGCTACCCACTTTTTCTTCCTCCCCTTTGGTCTTGGGCTCGACCGCGAAAGAAATCACCGGCTCCGGGAATGATATGCGTTCGTAGCAGATCGGGTCATTGCGATCTGAAAGCGTATCACCGGTTGAAGTGGTCTGAAGCTTGGCTACCGCTCCGATATCCCCCGCCATGATCTCTTCTGCCGGAATCTGGGTTTTTCCTCTCATGAAGAAGACCTGCCCGATCCGTTCAGTCTTTTCCTGGCTGCAATTGAAAATCTGGGTGTCCGGCTTCAAAACGCCGGAGTAGACCCTGAAGTAATTGATTCTGCCCACGTAGGGGTCAGCCAGCGTTTTGAAAACTATCGCTGAAAAAGGATCTTCCCGCGATGGCCGTCGTTCAATTTTTTCTTCTTTACCCGGAATCTGCCCGGTCACGGAGCCGCTGTCTTCGGGAGAAGGCATGTAGTCGCTGATGAAGTCCAGCAATGTTTGGATTCCAATACACATGGTCGAAGAACCGCAAAGAATGGGAACTATTGTATTGGAGACGGTACCCTTCTTCAGCCCATCTTTTATCTCATCGTCCGTCAACGGTTCGCCGTCCAGATATTTCATGAGCAGATCATCATCGGTTTCGGCTACCAGTTCCATCAGTTTTTCTCTCAACTCTTCTACTTTGTCCATGTATTCTGCCGGAATCTCTTCCTCCTGCGAAGACCGCCCCGTATCAGAAAAAGAAATCGCTTTCCTTCCAATCAGGTCAATAACCCCTTTGGTGTCAGCTTCTTCACCCCAGGGAATGGTGACCGGTACAACTTTGTTCCCGTAGGCTTTCTGCAACTGATCCACCGCCTTGAAATAGTTGGCGTTCTCTCTATCCTGTTTGTTGATAAAGATCAGGCGTGGCAAATTGTTCTCCTGGGCGTAATTCCACATTTTTTCGGTTCCAACCTCGAGGCCACCCACCGCGCAAACAACGAGCAATGCAGCATCGGCAGCACGCAACGCCCCTAGAACGTCCCCGATAAAATCGAAGTATCCCGGCGTATCCAGCAGGTTGATCCGGTGGTTCTTCCAATCCAGGGGGGCGGGGACAGTGTTGATTGTGATCTGCTTTCTTATTTCCTCGTCATCATAATCGGTCACCATGTTTCCGGCCTCGATTTTACCCAGCCTGTTGGTTGCCCTGGAAACATAGAGCAAGGCTTCTGCCAATGAGGTTTTCCCGGCACCGCCATGAGAAATAAGTGCCAGATTCCTGACCTGACTGATATCGTATTTTGACATAAAACATCCTCCCTGTCTTATAATTTCTTCAATTTTTTCCGGGCATAATTAACCAGTCCGCCTTCTTCTATGAGTTGACGCATGAAAGGAGGAAAGGCCTTGGCCGTGAAACTCAGGCCTTTTTCCGGCAATATGAAGTTGCCTTCTTCAAAATCTATGCTTATCCTGTCTCCGGTCTTCACTTGCGATACGATCCCGGGGCACTCCCAGATGGCAAAACCGATATTCAAAGCATTTCTATAAAATATCCGGGCAAAACTGGTAGCGATAACTCCCGCAATACCGGTGGCTTTCAATGCTATGGGTGCATGTTCACGAGAACTTCCACAGCCAAAATTGCTTCCGGCGACCAGCACATCCCCGGGGTTCACTTCCGCAGCAAACGAAGGATCCAGATCCTCCAGGCAGTGCCGGGCCAGTTTTTCGGGGTCAGATGTGTTCAAATACCTGGCCGGTATGATCACATCGGTGTCCACATCATCACCATAAACCCAAACCCTTCCCTCCGTAATCATGTGTCAAGACACCTCCTGCGGGTGTGTTATCCTCCCCGTAATCGCGGAAGATGCAGCCACAAGGGGACTGCACAGATATACTTCGCTGGTCGGATGCCCCATCCTCCCCACAAAATTGCGGTTGGTCGTCGCCAGCGCTTTTTCCCCGGGTGCCAGTATGCCCATGTGTCCACCGAGGCAGGGCCCGCAGGTAGGGGTACTGATGGCCGCCTCCGCGCTGATAAAGATATCTATCAGCCCTTCCTGCAATGAACGGGCGTAAACCTCCTGTGTTGCGGGAATGATGATCAGACGCACCGAGGGATCAGCCCTTCTGCCCTTCAAAATAGACGCCGCCTGCCTCATGTCTTCAATTCTTCCGTTTGTGCATGAACCGATAACAACCTGATCTATTTTGATATCGCCTGCTTCGGTCACCGGGTAAACGTTGGAAGGAAGATGTGGAAAAGCCACCTGGGGTTCCAGTTCACCGATATCAAAAATCGAAGTCTGTTCATAGATAGCATCGGCATCGCCATATATTGGCTCGTAATGCCGTGCCGCCCTTTCCCGAGCATAGGATAGAACCTTCTCATCAGGCTCCATATAGCCACATTTTGCACCGGCTTCAATGGCCATGTTGGTCATCGTCAGCCGCCCTTCAAGACTCAATTCGTCGATGGCCTCTCCCGAAAATTCCATCGCCTTGTACAGTGCCCCATCAACACCGATCTTGCCAATGGTATAGAGAATAAGATCTTTTCCGCCGATCCATTTTCCCGGTTTCCCCCTGTAAACAAATTTCAATGTGGGAGGCACTTTGAACCAGGCTTCTCCCAGGGCCATTCCCGCTGCCAGATCGGTACTCCCGACCCCGGTGGCAAAAGCACCCATCGCCCCGTACGTGCAGGTATGGGAATCCGCTCCAATGATGATCTCTCCGGGCAAGGCCAGGCCTTTTTCCGGCAAGAGAGCGTGTTCAACTCCCATCCTTCCTATCTCGAAATAATGTTTTATTTGATGTTTTCGGGCAAAATCTCGCATGCGTTGACACTGTTGCGCGGAGGCAATATCCTTGTTGGGTGCGAAATGATCCGGAACCAGGGCGATACGTTCAGGATCAAAAACCCTGGAAGCTTCCATACGTTCAAATTCATTTATGGCCACAGGAGCGGTAATATCATTGCCCAGACACATATCAATTTTAACCCTGACGATGTCGCCGGGGCGCACGTGGCTTTTCCCCGCCCCGCGAGCAAGGATCTTTTCTATCATCGTCAGCCCCATCCCCTACCACCTCCTGTTATTCTTGATTCTTGCAGTGGCAACCTCCCCGGAAGCAGATTCGCCCATATAATTCATTTCCGTGACGATCAAGCATTGTATTCCCGGGTGGTTTTGCTTCCTCGCAACAGGGCCACCTTGCCCGTACGGACCAATTCCTTGATGCCAAAGTGTTGCAGAAGGATTTCCATGGCCTCAAGTTTTTCTTCATTGCCGGTAATTTCTATGACCATCGAGTCAAGGGATACATCGACTACTTTTCCCCTGAACGTCTCCACAATTTGCTGGATGTCGCTGCGCGTCTGCGGAGCAGCTTGCACTTTTATCATCATCAACTCCCTTACTACCGCAGGTTCCTCGGTAATGTTACTTATTTTGATGACATTTACCAATTTGTTCAGCTGCTTCACAACCTGTTCGAGAGTGGAAGCATCGCCGCTAACCGTTATGGTCATGCGCGAAATGCCCGGATCAAGAGTTTCCCCCACCGCCAGGCTGTCGATGTTAAATCCACGGCGGCTGAACAAACCCGAAACCCGGGTCAGCACTCCCGGCTTGTTATCGACCAGTATGGCCAGAACATGCTTCATTGACCATCCCTCCCATCCATGATCTCATCGAGTGGGCTATCAGGGGCCACCATGGGAAAAACATTGCCCTCCGGTTCTACATGGAAATCCATCACCACCGGCCCCTGCACGGAAAGGGCCCGGTTGATCGCCTCTTCCACCTTTCCGGGGGAATCGACGCGTATACCTGCTATTCCATACGCTTCCGCGACCTTGCAGAAATCCGGACTGCCCGACAAGGTTGTACTGGAATACCTCTTCCCGAAGAAAAGTTCCTGCCACTGCCTGACCATTCCCAGATAACCGTTATTCATTATGGCCACTTTAACGGGAATATTGTAGTTGGCTGCCGTGGCCAGTTCCTGGATATTCATCTGGAAACTTCCATCCCCGGCTATGCAGAAAACCGTTGATTCCGGCGAAGCCGTCTGTGCCCCGATTGCAGCAGGGAAACCGTAGCCCATCGTGCCCAGCCCTCCCGATGAAACAAGCGTTCGGGGCTCCTCGAAACAATAATGAAGTGCTGTCCACATCTGGTGCTGACCCACATCGGTGGTGACTATCGTTTTGCGATCCGTGGTCAGCCTGGAAATGGCCTCTATGATATTGGGAACCTTCAAAGAGTCTTTATCAGTTGCTCCGTCGTATTCCTCCGTTTTCCAACTCTTTATCCTTTCCAGCCATTTTTCCGTCTGCCCCGCTTTGAAGACCTTCATCAATCTCTTCAATGTTTTCTTGACATCGCCGACAATGGGAATATCCACAGCTATGTTCTTGCCTATCTCCGCCGGATCTATGTCAACGTGTATAACCTTGGCATGGGGCGCAAAGGAATCCAGGGAACCTGTAACCCGGTCATCAAAGCGCATCCCTATAGCAATGATCAGGTCCGCTTCCATGACCGCGTAGTTGGCCGCCTTGGTTCCATGCATGCCCAGCATCCCCAGGAACAACGGGTTGCTTCCAGGCACCCCCCCCAGCCCCATGAAAGTCAATGACACCGGAATCTGCCCTTTTTCTGCAAGTTCCAACAAATATTTGCCCGATCCCGAACTGACAACCCCGCCCCCACCGATGATTACCGGGCGGCGTGATGCTTTTATCGCTTTGGCCATCCGGTTTATCTGTCCGGGATGCCCCTCGATCGTGGGCCTGTATCCGGGGATATCGACATTTTCCGGGTAAACGAACTCGCCAACGGCATTCTGAACATCCTTGGGGATATCTATCAGGACGGGGCCGCGCCTTCCCGTCGTGGCAATGTGGAAAGCTTCCTTGAAAATCCGCGGCAGTTCTCCAACATCCTTGACCAGGTAATTGTGCTTGGTAATTGGCAAGGTTATCCCGGTGATATCTGCTTCCTGAAACGCGTCAGTGCCAATGAAAGGAGTGCTCACCTGGCCGGTAACAAAAACCACGGGCACTGAATCCATGTAAGCATTGGCAATGCCGGTAACCAGGTTGGTAGCACCGGGACCGGAAGTGGCAAAGACCACACCGGGCTTGCCACTGGCCCGGGCATAGCCATCCGCGGCATGAGCAGCCCCCTGTTCATGGCGGGTTAATATATGTTTTATAGATGAATCGTACAAACTATCATAGAGGGGCAGGACCGCTCCCCCGGGGTAACCGAATACCGTCGTCACCTTTTCATGCTCAAGAGCCGAGATGACCATATCAGAACCTTTAAGCTTCATCTTTATTCCTTGACCTCCAGTATTGCTCCCCTGCTTGCCGAGGAAACCATCTTGCTGTATCGATAAAGGTAACCGTGGTTGACCTTTGGTTCAGGGCTGACAATATTATTCAAGCGTTGCTGGATCTGTTCCTCCGGAACGAGAAGTTCCAGGCGCCGGTTGGGAATATCGATAAGAATATTATCACCGTCTTCAACAGCGGCTATGATTCCCCCTTCGGTCGCCTCCGGCGAGATGTGCCCGATCGCTGCTCCCCTGGTAGCCCCGGAAAAGCGGCCATCGGTTATCAGCGAAACTTTTGTTCCAAGTCCCATACCAATCACCGCCGAGGTGGCTGCAAGCATCTCCCTCATTCCCGGCCCCCCTTTGGGCCCTTCGTATCTGATCACCACCACATCGCCGGCCTTGACTTTCCCTTCAAGAACAGCGGCCACGGCGTCATCTTCTTTTTCAAAGACACGTGCAACACCCCTGGAACAAAGCATTTCCGGCGACACGGCCGCCTGTTTCACCACCGCTCCCTCGGGAGCAAGGTTGCCAAACAGAACGGCCAGCCCTCCGCTGGGGCGGTACGCATCCTCAAGGCGCCGGATAACCGTACCATCCACTTCGGGTGCATCGTCAAAACAATCCGCAATCGTATCTCCACCAACGGCGGGATTGTTACGATCAACAAGCCCTTCACGATTCAATTCTTTCATAACAGCCGGGATCCCCCCCGCCCTGTTCAGGTCTTCGATATGGTCATCTCCCGCCGGCCTCAGGGAACATAACTGGGGGGTAGAAGCGCTGATCTCATTTACAAGTTTCAAATCCAAAGACATACCAGCCTCATGAGCGATGGCAGCCAGGTGGAGCAAAGTATTGGTTGACCCCCCCAGGGCCATATCCAGGACCAGCGCATTCCTCAGTGCGCCTGCCGTGACGATGTCGCGGGGGCACTTGTTTTCTCGCCAAATTTCAACTACCCGCATCCCCGCTTCCTTGGCCAGGCGAATTCGTTCGGCGCTTATGGCCGGTATCGTTCCGTTGCCGGGAAGCGCCATTCCCAGGGCTTCCGAAAGGCAATTCATCGTGTTCGCGGTAAACATCCCCGCACACGAGCCGCAGCCGGGGCAAGCACGAACAGTCAATTCATCAAACTTCTCCGGGGTTATCCTGCCCGCCTTGACAGCCCCGACCCCCTCAAAAACCGTATTCAGATCTATCTTTTTCCCATCCAGCTCACCGGCCAGCATCGGCCCACCGCTGATGATCAGCGCGGGGATATTCAGGCGGACAGCCGCCATCAACATCCCCGGGGTTATCTTGTCACAATTTGTAATCATGACCATGGCATCGAAACGATGTGCTTCGACCATGCATTCTATACTGTCGGCAATCACTTCCCTGCTGGCCAGGGAATAGTGCATTCCTTGATGATTCATGGCGATGCCATCACAGACACCCACTGTCGAAAATTCAATCGGTGTCCCTCCACCCATAACCACCCCGGTCTTGACCGCGGAGGCAATACGGGGCAAATGAATATGCCCGGGAACGATTTCATTGGCCGAGTTTACAACGGCCACCAGCGGGCCCTTCAATTCCTTTTCATGGTATCCCATGGCTGCAAACAACGAGCGATGGGGCGCCCTTTCGGCACTTCTGGTAACATCATCACTACGCATGTTCAGACCTCCCGATTTCAAGCCCTGTGGTTTTCTCCCATCCGCCACCGGTTTCAAAGAAAAAAGTCCCATTGCCTATCATGTTAACAATCATTCTGTCCCTTCCTGGCAATGCCTGCAATTTTTTGTGGGGCCCTTTTTATTGAGGATATACTTCTGTCCCGCTGACGTCGGTCTGCTCCTTGAATAATTTCATCAACTGCACGGTGTTTTCACCGGGAACCCCCTGGCCTATGGTCCGGCCATCTATTTCAATTACAGGAATTATTTCCGCGGCAGTACCTGTCAAAAAACATTCATCGGCGACATAAAGATCATAACTGGTGAAGGGCGCTTCTTCAACCGGGATCCCTATCTCCCTGGCCAATTCGATAGTAATATTGCGCGTAATCCCTTCCAGTATCCCGACATGGGAAGGAGGCGTGATCAGTTTGCCGCCCCTCATGATAAAAATGTTGTCTCCGGATCCTTCCGCCACGAAACCGTTGTTGTTGAGCATGATGGCTTCCATCACTCCGGCGTTGTTTGCTTCAATTTTTACCATGATGTTATTCAGGTAATTCAATGATTTGATTTGCGGGGCAAGAGCGTCCGGTATATTGCGGCGAGTGCTGACGGTGATCACTTTCAAACCTTTTCTGTAGAGCTCGTCCGGAAAAAGATTGATCTTGTCAGCAATGATGACCACGGAAGCCTTTTTGCACTTCAGGGGATCCAGTCCCAGGTCACCGGTCCCCCTGGAAACCACCACCCTGATATAGGCATCCATGAGTTTGTTTTCCTTCACAGTAAGCAATACCGCATCGGCCATTTCTTCCTGGGAACAGGGGATTGCCAGCGTTATAGCCCGTGCAGAATCATAGAGGCGCTTGATATGTTCTCGTAACATGAAAACACGTCCCCCGTATGCCCTGATACCCTCGAAGACTCCATCCCCATAAAGAAACCCGTGATCAAAAACTGATACTTTGGCCTCATTTTCTGGTACTATTTTCCCGTTCAAATAAATTTTTAACGACAATATAATCCCTCCAAGAATATTACAAATAAAAACGCCCCCGCCTCTGCAGGCAAAGGCTTGACCTGATTACAACCCCGTAACCATATCAATGTTGACCGTTTTCCTTCACGGGGCTGAAAATTCACCTGCATCTGAATGACCGGATTGAAGCCCAAAGGGACAAGCCAACAATTTGCATGAACCACAAATTGTGCTAGAAGGTACCACCCTCCGAGCTTCCCATTGCTCCCTCAACAATCGATTAATTATCTTTAAAATTATATCTATTTGAAACCCAACTTGTCAACCATCAATTCCCGCTTCAGTCATGTAAAAACGCCACTTTGGACAGTTCCCGATTTGCCCTGTCGTATACGAAATCCGCAGATGCATTCCGTTACCCGCATAGATACAAATGTTTTCTTTATCTTTCCCCCGGAGAAATCAACAAAATTTGAAGAGGCTTTATTCCCTGGGAAATATTTATGAACTGGAAAAACGAAAAAGGAGGACATCGGCATCATGGACAACATAATTCTTGCCTTCCGTTCTGATCAAACCTTTTTCCCTGGCTGCAGCCAACGATCCGCATTCTACCAGTTTGTCAAAAGAGATTGCCTCGGCAGAAATGAATCCTTTTTGCATATCAGAATGCACTTTGCCGGCTGCAACGCCGACTCTGGTGCCGTCGTTGATCAGCCATGCCCTGGTCTCAACACCCTTGATGGTAAAAAAAGTTATCAGCCCCAGCGCCTTTCGGCAGATGTCCACGATGTTGTTCAATGCTGTTTTGCCCAGTTTGTATTCCGTCAGAAAGAGTTCCCTTTCCCCGGGCTCCAGCTCCTGAAGCTCGGCCTCCAGCTTGGCACATACCACTGCCAATGACGCCTTCTGCCTTTCAGCGTATTCTTTTATCTCAAGCGGTATTTCATCGTGTACATTCTCTTCATTGCGGTTGAGGACATAGATCGATCGCTTTCCTGTAAGCAAGTTTGATTCCTGCAAGAAGTCGACTTCATGGCCACTCATTTCCATCATGACCAGTGGCTGCCCATTATTTAAATGAACATGCGCCCTTTTCAAGCTTGCCAATTCCTCGGCAGCATCTTCTCCGCCTCTCGTTTTTTTCTCTGTCTTCGATATGCGACGTTCAATTGCCGCCAGATCGGATAGAATCAATTCCTGGTTCACGGTTTCAGCCTTCTCGACCAGTTCTTCCCCTGATGCACTTCCCTGAAGTCCCTTTTCATAGTCGGCAAGCGTATGAATAAGCAGATCAACCTCCCTCAAATTCCCCAGAAACTGATTCCCCAAACCTTCCCCCCTGCTGGCACCTTCAACCAACCCTGCCACATCAACAATTTTTAGATATGCGGGGGTGATTTTTTCTGGTTTGGAGATGAGAGCCAGGGAATCGAGACGTTCGTCAACGATAGGAACCAGGCCCACGTTCGGTTCGATTGTGGTGAAGGGATAATCCTTTATCAACACAGGTATAGAGGTTAATGCTTTGAAAAGGGTCGACTTGCCTGCATTTGGTAACCCGACTATCCCACAGCTAACCGACAAACAATTCATCCTTTCCAAGGTAATGTTTGTTTATTTGTTATCTTCAAGAATTTCTTTTACCCGCTGCTCGAACCTGGCCCGGGGTAAAAGGACGCTCCTCCCACATTTTTCGCACTTGAGGCGAAAATCCATGCCTATACGGATTATTTTCCACCGATTCTCGCCACAGGGATGCTTTTTTTTCAAACTTACAATCTGCCCCAGCGAATATTTGGCCACAGCGCGACACCCCACATTCAGGCCATATTGTCCAGCAACCTGCTGATCTGCCTGAAAACACCTTCTACATCCTGAGTGCCATCAACCCTGGCAAGTAAATTGTTGTTCTTGTAATAGGCTATCAGGGGTTCTGTTTGTTCCCGATAAACATGCATTCTTTGCTTTACAACCTCTATATTGTCATCATCCCGCTGGTAAAGTTCTCCCCCGCATCGATCACAAACATTCCGAACCTGGGGAGGAAGAAATTTGACATGATACCCATCGCCGCAATCCCGGCACACCCTGCGCCCGGTCAACCGCAACACCAGCTCTTCTTCATCCACATCGATAAGAATAACACCATCTATCGATTTTTCTTTCCTTTCCAGAACACCGTCGAGCGAGCGTGCCTGAGCTACGGTTCGGGGAAAACCATCCAGAAGGAAGCCATTTGCTCCGCCATCACTTTCCAGTTTTTCCTCGATGACCCCCACGATAACTTCATCGGGAACCAGCTCCCCCCGATCGATATATTCCCTGGCCTTGATTCCCAGGGGCATACCCTTCTTGATTGCCTCTCTCAGTATTTCCCCCGTGGAAACATGCAACAAATTGTACTTCTCTGAAATTTGCTCCGCCTGCGTTCCTTTACCCGCTCCAGGTGGCCCCAGAAGAATGAGCAACATAAAACCATCCCTCCAACCCTTTTTTTTACAAGTTTCAGCTTTTCATGTTGCCTCAAATCAAGATATACATTTCTCTTTTCGGAGATCAATACCTTCATGTTTGGCCAAAACTACCAAACATTGAACAAATTGAAAACCGTCAACCCCAGGTTCCCCAGAACGGAACCGTCGATGTCAAAAATCCGGGCTGCCGGTGGGCAGATCAACAGGCACACGCTTGCGATCCCGATAAAAAAACTGACCATGAGGCCATGTCTGCAAAGCCCAAGAAAAGCCCCACCCCACCGCCATGCTTCTTCCCTCCGGCCAGATGAAAAACATTCGTTATCTTTGCCCCATACATCCTTCAGGAGGTTCATCCAACCTGTCCACAGGCACAAAGCCAAAAAGAAAGATACTGTTTTTAGCACCAATTCATTTACCATCTCTGCAAGATGTAAAAACTCGGGGCAGTATTTACAAAGGCCATATTTATTGTCCACAAGCCTCTGCCAGATCTCTTCCTTGAATATCTCCGGCAGAGGGAGATCATTGATAATTTCTTTTACCATGCCCATGGAACTGCTGGATACCGGCACGGTCGTGCTCGCGAAGACAGCTCGCTGAAGCATTTCATCCAGGGCAAATGCATTTACAAAATAATAAACAAAGTAACCTTTAAAAACATTGGCCAGCAATATTGCCAGGCAGATGATCAGTATTTTTCGGATCATGACCCTGGCTCCCTTGAGATACCCCTCCACGCCACCCCACAGGCAGATACTTATTATTGCCAGGTCAATCCAGTTCATCCCATCCCCCGCCATCCATGGTAAAGAAAATGACACTAGAGGATATTTGAGACAGCATCAAATAATGCCGCGAAAAACCGCTGCCCGGAATCTGGCCGTGGCCGGGGCTTGTGTTTTGCAATCTTGCTCCGGCCACACTCGTTGCCACCTTGTTTTTTGAAACAGACGGTCAGCCCCTTTTCATAAAATGTTTCACGTGAAACATTTTGGAAGGTTTTTATTTCATACCCAGAATCAGCTCTGCAAGCCGTTGGAGATCATCGTAACCATAAAATTCAATCAAAATATTCCCCGATTTTGCTCCTTCGTTTATTTTGACTTTTGTGCCTAGATGTTTCTGCATTTCCTCTCTCAACTCCCTGATAAAAAGGTCTTCTTCTGCAGGAGCGCTTTTTTCTTTCTTTCTTTTTGCGGCAGCCACCCTTTTTTCGACCTGTCGTACGTTTATTTTTTTCTCCATTATTTCCCGGGCCATCGTGATCACCTTCTGTTCGTCCCCGATGCCCAACAGTGCTCGCGCCTGCCCCGCGTTAAGTTTGCCGGAGGCCACTTCTTTTCGGACATCCGGCGGCAATGAAAGTAGCCGCAACGTGTTGGCTATGGCCGATCTGCTTTTTCCCAGTGACCTCGCAATCTTCTCCTGCGTAAACCCAAATTCCTCAATCAGGCATTGATATGCTTTGGCTTCATCGATAGGGTTTAGATCATCCCTCTGCAGGTTTTCCACCAGAGCCAGTTTTATTTTGTTCTCCGGATCAACATCCCTTACCAGACAGGGTATTTTGTCCAACCCGACGATCTGGGCTGCTCGCAATCTTCTTTCCCCGGCTACCAGAACGTATCCACCCGGTTCATTTGAAACAATGAGCGGCTGGATAATGCCATGCTCTGCTATCGAATTGGCCAGCTCTTTCAGTTTTTCTTCATCAAATGCCGTTCTGGGCTGATATGGATTTGCCTTGATTTTGCCAACCGGAATTTCCCTTATCGTTGCAACTTCGCTTTCTCCTTCGGGGTATTTGGGTATCAATGACTCCAGCCCCCGGCCCAACCTTCTCCTGGTACTCATCTGTCTATCACCTCCCGTGCCAGCCCCAGATAAACTTCGCTACCTTTGCTTCGCGGGTCATATTCAATGATAGGTTTGCCGTAACTTGGCGCTTCGCTTAGCCTGACATTTCGTGGAATGATGTTCCGGTATACCATCTCATTAAAATAGTTCTTGACTTCTTCAGCCACCTGCGCTGAAAGGTTTGTGCGCACATCGAACATGGTCAATACCACGCCTTCTATGTACAGGTTCGGGTTGAGATGTTTTTTTACCAGGTTGATGGTATTCATCAGCTGCCCCAGACCTTCGAGAGCATAATATTCGCACTGAATGGGAATGATCACGCTACTCGCAGCTGTCAGCGCATTGAGGGTCAGAAGCCCCAGGGAGGGAGGGCAATCGATAATAATTATGGAATATTTGTCCGCGATTGCGCTCAATGCCTCCTTGAGTTTGACCTCACGTGAAATGGACAGGACGAGTTCCACCTCTGCCCCGGCCAGCTGTATCGATGCCGGTACAGCTCTCAGCCGTTCGTATTTTGTGTCAACCGTTACCCTTTCTATGGGCATTTCGTTGATCAGAACATCATAGATGCATCCCCTTATTCTATCTCTTTCGATACCCAGCCCGCTGGTTGCATTTCCCTGGGGATCGATGTCTACCAGCAGCACTTCCTCCCCCAGATATGCCAGCGAAGCACTCAAGTTCACGGCGGTAGTTGTTTTTCCTACCCCACCCTTCTGGTTGGCAATGGCAATAACCCGGTTCATGCTCTTCTCCTTTGAAAAACTTAACCCGGCCCTTGTTCACTTTTTTCTTTTTTTAAGGGGCCCTCAGGTTGTTGTTTGTTTGTTTTTGAATTGATTTATTTTTTTCTTCCGCTTCTGCTTCTTGGGCAATTTGATGATGATCTCATAGTGTTCGTCCAGGTCATTTTCAATTACTTCGGGGTTTAACCCGGATTTCCTGATGATGTATATGGCCTGGCGAATGGTATTCAAAAAAATTCGCAGGTCCGTAACTACAGCCTTCCGATATCCCCAATCATCCTTGACAACCGGCCTTTTTAACATCTCCTCGATTCTATTTTCGGTCTGCCTGACATTCATATCCCTTTTTATTATTTCGGCAACCATCTTTTCCTGCTCTTCCCTGGTAGGAAGCTTCAACAATGCCCGGGCATGGCGTTCTGTCAATTCTTCCTTGACGAGAAGAGTTTTTACCCTGTCCGGCAATTTTAACAATCTCAGTTTGTTGGCAATTGTAGATTGGCTTTTCCCGATTCTTTGTGCCAACACCTCCTGTGTAAACCCGAAATCATCGATCAGGCGGGCATACCCTTCCGCCTCCTCAATAAAGTTCAGATCTTCCCTCTGCAGGTTTTCAATAAGAGCAACCGTGGCCACCGCATTGTCGGTGAGGTCCTTGACAACTGCCGCGATCTTCCTCATCCCCAGGCTCTTGCAAGCCAGATATCTTCTTTCCCCCACCACCAACTGGTAGCCGGCCCCTCCACGCTTGTTTCGTACAATAATCGGCTGGAGCAATCCGTACGTTTTGATGGACCTGGCCAACTCCTCTATTTTTTCCTCATCAAAACTTTGGCGCGGTTGATAGGGGTTTGGTTCGATCTTATCTATTTCTACAAAAACAATCTTGTCTTTTTCCGCGGTTCCATCCACCCAGGAAATAAACCTGCCTCCTTCTTTCACAAAACTCACCACCCTTGCAAATATTATCCTTTTGACAAATTATTCGACAAAGGTTATTTCTTACCTGCCAATAAAGATTTATTTGATGGATATATTTACGGGTTTGGTTCTTCGGCGGGGGTATCTGGGCATAGAATCTGTTACCTTTCTGAATATGTACAGAACGCGGCTGCCGCCGGACGGCAATTCATAAAAGATCCTTTTCTCCAATTTTCCCCCCATTAATTCCAATAAAGGGCCTATTCCCTGTATTTCTTCCTCCCCTTTTGGCCCCTTGTAAGCGATCATTATCCCCCCGATGCTCACGAAGGGCAGACCCATTTCCAGCAATTCCGGCATGGGGGCCACTGCCCGGCTACAGACGTATTGAAATTTTTCCCGGTATTCCTCTCTCCAGCCGTAATCCTCCGCCCGCCCGCGGAGGCAACTTGCATTCTGCAAGGCCATTTTTTGCAGGAGATATTTCAAAAAATTGATTTTGCGCCGGGACGAATCGAGCAGACAGAGGGATATTTGTGGCGAAAATATTTTCAAGGGAATTCCCGGAAAACCTGCCCCGGTTCCCAGATCAAGCAATGTTCCCTCCACAAATTTGCAGTGTTTGAGAAAAAAAAGGGAATCGAGATAGTGTTTTTCTATCAAATCCCCGATATCCTTTGCGGCAGTCAAGTTTAAATTCCGGGAGGCTTCCCGAACGGCCAGGAGGTGCCGGGCCGACAGTTCAATCTTTTTCTCGTCTCCTTCGATCCCTATTTTTTCGAGCCCCTGTTTGATAAGTTTATTCATGAGACTACCCCCTGTCACTTCCCGATGCAGAAATTGGAAAATATCTTTTCCAACAGATCGTCGGAAACCGTTTCTCCGGTTATTTCCCCCAGTTTTTCCTCGATCCCCTTCAGCTCTTCGGCGATAACTTCCAGGGGCTTGTGCTTTGAATCCGTACCCATTTCTACGAATAAATCCAGAGCTTCCGCGAGCGCCTGTTTATGCCTCAAGTTAAGGATCATCAAACTTTCCCCGGATGAGATATGGCCTTCTTCCACGACAGAGGCGATGCTCTCCTCAAGCCCATCCAGGCCTTCCTTGTTTTTGAGCGAAAGCTCGATTATTTTGGCTTCGGGAAGACAGTTGGTTATCGCTTCATTGGTAATGACCTTGCCCAGATCGATCTTGTTCACAATTACAATGTACCTTTTCTTTTCTTCCTTGATGATGTTGATAATATCCAGATCCTCATTTCCGATGCCCGAGGATGCATCCATCATCAACAATACCAGGTCCGCCGTGGCAATTGCTTCCCTCGAGCGGATTACCCCCATTTTTTCAACAGGGTCACGTGTTTTTCTTATTCCGGCCGTATCAATCAAAGAGATGGGAATACCCTTGATATTCAATTGTTCCTGGAGGGTGTCCCTGGTTGTCCCCGGTATTTCCGTAACGATGGCTCTCTGTTTCTGAATCAGGGTATTGAGCAGTGAAGATTTGCCGACGTTCGGCTTTCCAACGATCGACACTTTTAGCCCTTCCTGGAATACCGTTCCTCTTTCCGCACTCACATACAGGCCGCGGACCTTCTCCTCCACTGCGTCCAGTTCCGCTTTCAGGTAACCGGAATCAATATCCTCCACTTCCTCCGGGAAATCTATGGATGCTTCAACATGCATGATCAGATCCATGATCCTGTCTCTCAATCCCCTTATCTCCGGTGAGAGATCCCCCTTGATAAATTTTGCCGCATGTTTAAGGGCTTTTTCCGAACGGGCGTTGATCAGATTCAGAACGCTTTCGGCCTGGCTCAAGTCTATACGGCCGTTCAGATAGGCCCTCCTGGTGAACTCACCCGGTTCGGCCAGCCGAGCGCCTTCCTCCAAAACCCTGTTGAGGATCGCCCTCAAGGAGACAATGCCGCTGTGGCAATTGATTTCCACGATATCCTCTTTGGTATAGGTTGTCGGTGCCCTCATGAATGAGACCATGACCTCGTCCAGAATATCCCCTTCCCTGTCTGTTACAAACCCGTAATACAGGCGGTGGGAACGCGGATACTCCCCCTCGCCCCTCCTCCTGGGCCTGAAAACCTTCTGCCCGATATCAAAAGCTCCCGCCCCGCTGAAGCGGACAATCCCTATCCCCCCAACCCCAACCGGCGTGGAGATTGCAACAATGGTATCTGTTTCACTGCCTTTTTCTTTCCCTGCCATTGTTTTTCCATGCTCCTTGATCTGTTTTTCAACCAAGTTTTAATGACAAAAACCGCCTTGATCTTCAAGGCGGCAGGACCCTCCGTTTTTTTTAACCGCGCCATTTATTCCGCCGGGGAAATAACCACCCTCCGGTACGGTTCTTCCCCGGTGCTGTATGTATTTATGTTCGGATTTTCTTTCAGGGAAATATGGATTATACGTCTTTCTTGAGGATTCATCGGTTCCAGTGTTATGGCCTGGTGCTGTTTCTCGGCCCTGTAAGCCACATTTTGCGCCAGCTGAATGAGTGAGCGTTCCCTTTCTTCCCGATAATTTTCCGCATCGACAATGACCCTGCCGGAAAAATTTTCGTACTGACGCCGGACAATGATATTGACCAGATATTGCAACGAGTTGAGTGTCTGTCCCCGGCGTCCGATCAGGATGCCCATTTTTTCCCCCGAAACATCTATCCATATATTTTCCTCTGTCTGCTCCACATGTACCTGCCCTTTCAGGCCCATCGATGAAAGAACGGTGCTGACCACATCTTCCGCGTATTCCTGCGGCTCCATTTTCGCAGCGATGGAAATCTTGGCCAGTTTGTTTCCAAGCAACCCCCCCAGGAAGCCCGTCCCTGGCTCGGACAATATCTCTATTTGCGCATTATCTCTTTTGATCCCCAGTTCTTCGAGCCCTTTTTCAATAGCGCCTTCTACCGTTTTGTCGGTAACTTCAATTTTCAGGTTCATTTGCTCACTACCTCCGCTTCTTTCTTATCCCTGCTATTCAGATAATAATGCTGTCCCACGGATAGAAAGTTGTTTATCACCCAGTACAACACCAGTCCCGATGGAAGCTTGAGGGCAAAATAAAATAGCATCACCGGCATCAAATAAAGAAACATTTTCTGGTTGGGATCGGTCATGCTCAATCTGGAATAAAGATAAGTCGTGATCCCCGCCAGGGCCGGCAAGATATAGAAAGAGTCGATCAACAACAGGTTGCCCCAATCAAAAGAGGTGCCGGCCAGAAAGGGGAAAATATAGGGATTGAAATGTGCCAGCTCGGTAATGCCAAAAGACTCTATGTTTTTCAACATGGTAAAGACGCCCAGCAGAATGGGAAACTGGATCAGCAGGGGGACACATCCGGCGAACGGGTTAACCTTGTTTTCTTGCATGAATTTCATTACTTCTTCGTTTTGTTTTTCCTTGTTGTCCTTGTGTTTCTGCTGGATCTTCTTCAGTTCCGGCTGGAGCAACTGCATCCTTCTGGCTGACCTTATTTGCTGATTGTTAAGTGGAAATATTACCAGTTTGACCAGAATGGTGAAAAGGATGATCGTGACGCCAAAATTCGGCACGACCGTATAAATATAACTGAAAATAATACTGAAAAATGATGCGATCGCATTGAAAAGCTCACCCATGTTTTACTCCTTTTCTTTTCTCTTTTTATTTTACCGGGTTATAACCGCCTGGGTGAAAAGGATGGCATTTCATAAGTCTGCATAACCCCATAAATCCGCCCTTGATAGCGCCATATTTGCTGATTGCCTCGTAGCAGTACTGGGAACAGGTAGGGTAAAATCGGCAGGTACGGGGAAAAAGAGGAGAAATAAATCTCTGGTAAAAACTGATCAGATACAAAAATACTGTTTTCATCCAACCCTTCCTCCATCACTCCACAGTCGCAACCTGTGCAACATGTTTTCCAATTCCTTGTAACAATCATGATAATCCATCGTCGCTGCCTGCCTGCGGGCTATAACTACAAAGTCATATCCTTTTTTTAGGTTCCCCTCCATGCGCCGCAAAGATTCGACATACAGCCTTTTGATATGATGGCGTCGAACACTTATGCCCACCTTCTTGCTGATGGAAAACCCAAACCTGTTTATTTCAAGCCCGTTTTTTATAAAAACCAGGACACTGTAGCGGCCCGGTATCCTCCGTCCCTCCCTGTAAACGCGCATAAATTCATGGTTTTTTCGTATTCTGTTTATTTTTTCTTTCATTCTGTCCGGATCAGGCAGTGAGCACCTTTCTTTTTTTGAGGCGGCGGCGCCTGATTATCCTGCGCCCCCCCCTGGTACTCATTCTCTGCATAAAGCCATGTACCTTTTTTCTCTTGCGTTTTTTGGGTTGGTAAGTCCTCTTCATTTGAACGCTCCTCTGCTGCTTTTCAGCATCTTATTATTTACTGTTTCATGAGAAAAATTATACAACCCGCTCTAATTAGTGTCAAGATTGACAAAGTTTAACTGAACTATGCGGGATAATATAGATTACCGCTGATCGAACCGATCAGGTCATGATCTACTCCGTAAATACAGTCAAGAGACACCTTTCCCGCTTCCGCAGTCTCCTTTTTCTCCCGGCCCTCCTTCCCCAAAGGCGGTTCTTCCCCGCAGCGACGTTTGAAAAAACTCAAAGCCACATTGGGAAAAAGGATGTATGAAAGGATATCTTCTTCTTTTTTCAGATAGGGCTCTATTTCCTTGCGCGCTTTTTCCATCTGTGGTTCCAGCAGATCAGCCGGCCTTCCGGTAATCGGGTTTTCTCCTCCCAGCACCTTGCTGCGCAAATCTTCGTCAATTTTCCCGGGAGGCAATCCGTACAGTCCTTTCAGATAATTTTTCACTTCGGTAGAGACCATCTTGTATCTTTCACCCAGCAGCACGTTGACCACTGCCTGAGTCCCGACGATCTGGCTTGAAGGTGTAACCAGCGGTGGATAGCCCAATTCCGCTCTTACCCGGGGAACCTCCTTCAAGACCTCCCCGATAAGATGCGATGCATTCTGGGCCTCCAGCTGGGATACAAGGTTGGAGATCATTCCACCTGGCACCTGATAGCTCAGGACATTTGTATCTACACCCATGACGACATCCAGCGGGATGTTGTAGTTGGCCCGCACCGTTTTGAAATAGTCACTTATTTCTGAAAGAAGGCCGATATCCATACCGGTATCGTGGGGTGTCCCCTGCAAAGCTGCCACCATGCTATCCGTGGGTGGCTGACTGGTTCCCAATGACAGGGAAGCGGTAGCCGTATCAATGATATCCACGCCCGCTTCGATGGCCTTGAGATAGGACATCGAGGCCATCCCGCTGGTATAATGACAATGGATCTGAACCGGCAAGCCAACCTCATTCTTCAGCTTGAACACAAGATTGTACGCATTCATGGGGGTGATAAGGCCAGCCATGTCCTTGATGCATATGGAATCCACCCCCATCATTTTCAATTCGGTGGCGATCCCCACAAAATAATCCAGGTCATGAACGGGGCTGATGGTATAAGAAATACCACCCTGGGCATGCCCCCCCGCTTCTTTGGTTGCCTCAATGGCTTTCTTCATATTGCGGACATCGTTCAAGGCATCGAAGATCCTGATGATATCGATGCCGTTTTTGATGGAGTATTCGACAAATTTATCTACCACATCATCGGGATAATGCCTGTAACCTAGAAGATTCTGTCCCCTGAGCAGCATCTGCAACCTGGTATCCTTCAATTTTAACCTGAGTTTGTTGAGCCTCTCCCAGGGATCCTCATCGAGAAATCTCATGCATGAATCAAAAGTTGCACCGCCCCACACTTCCATCGAGTAATACCCGACCTGGTTCATCTTTTCAAGTATTGGATACATTTCTTCAAGGCGCATCCTCGTAGCCAACAAGGATTGGTGGGCATCCCTCAAGGTAGTGTCGGTTATCTTCATTCTTCTCATAAAATCCTCCCGCGTCATATGCCCGGTGTTTGCAGACCATTACCAGATCGCCTCGGCCGCAGCATTGCGCCCCGCCAGAATGCCGGACATTATTGACTCCGCAAGCAGGGTGCCCGGAATCAACTTCTCTCCCTGAATACTTCCTGCAGCTTCCCCGGCAGCGTAAATACCTTCCACGCCCGCCCCGGTTATCACTGCCCCGGAAGGAGTTGTCATCAAACCTCCCAGGCAGTAGCAGGCCGTCAGCCTCACGGGAGCTGCCTTCAGCGCACCGATCGGGCCGACTTTTTCCTGTTTCTGAACCGGTATCTCGAACCCATATTTTTTTTCGAATTCCGCCGGACCGCTCAAGCGTGCAAAATATTCTTCCCCGTCACTCCCCTGCAGCGATGCCTCTTCCACCACAATGATATTGGTGCGGCTTTTTCTGGAAGAAAGGAGATCGCACAATGTATCGGTACTGACATTTTCCAGAGGTATAATTTCCTCCTCGTTCACCATGAAACAGCTGCCCCCGGGGGTTTTCCGGTGCCATTTCCCGTCTTCCTCGCCATATATCTCGGGGAAACAGGCAAAAGAATCTATCTCTGTCAATTCCGCTTCCATTTCCCGGGCAATACTCAACCCCATCGCCCTGTTACCCGGGCGAAAATCCCCTCCCCTGACCCCGGGAGCAAGTTTTTTCATCAATGATGCATTTCCCAGGAACCCACCGTCAGCAACAATTATTGTTCGGGTATGAACGGAAATCCGGTCGCAATCTGCAGTTTGCACCTGCAATTCCAGACGATTTTTCCCTGTTTTTCTGCCATCCAGTCGTTTTACAGCATCAAAATATATTACACCGTATTTGATAGCGGCTTGGCGCAGATTTTCTTTGATTTCCGCCAATATCAATGGTTTTTCAAAAGTGTAACGGTAATATGAATTTTCTTTTTCGACTTTGAAACCTATTTTCAATTCTTTTTCCAACCAGCGTGCTGCCGTTGGGGCGCGCTCGTCCGCCATCCCGGCAAGCCCCTCCCCCCCCTCGAGGACACCGTTACTGTCGGAAAACTCGATCAATGGCATCTCGGGCATTTCCACCGCAAGCTCATGTCCAGCAAGGTTGTCCCTCGCGATGATCCCTTCTTCAACGATGCCGGGATAATCTTCCTCGTCCCCGCTCCAGAAAACCAGAACCCTGGCCCCGCTCCTGGAGGCTTCAAGAGCCGCTACATGAGCGGCTACCGTCCCCCCGATTACCACCACATCCGCACTGAATGAAGGACCATCACCCGGCGCCATGGGGTAACACCCTGGATTCCCGACCAACAAAAAAAAGAAAACCAGAACCCATACTGTGATTTTTCCGCCAACAACCCATTTTTTTCGCAACGTTGGAACCTCCCCCGACCGTTATGTACGGGGAGGTTTCTAATCGATATCCGTCAGGATGATGACATTATCATCCTTGTCAACCCTCATCAGAATCACGCCACGAGAGTATCTTTTTTGTACCGGGATGCCCCTGGCGTTGAGCCTCAGGATGACACCCTTTGCCGTCCCTACAATGAATTCCTCCTTGCCGGCGATCAACTTGAAGCTGGTTAATTTACCGCGCTCGGCATCTGTCTTGATGACAAAGACTCCTTTTCCCCCTCTTTTTTGTACACGCATCTCTTTCAGGGAAACTCTTTTCCCGAACCCCTTGGATGTGATCAAGATAGTGTAAAGATCTTCATCCTTGATGATGTCTGCACCGATAACGCTGGCACCAGGGTGCAATCTCATGCCGATTACACCTCGCGCTGTCCTTCCCATGGCCCTGACATCCTCCTGCTTGAAGAGGATGAAATGGCCCGAGTCGGCTCCGATGATAACCTGCTCTTCCCCCTCGGTCAAAATAACATTGACGAGCTCATCGTCTCCGGCAAGCGTCAGGGCTATCAATCCCGATTTGCGGGCACGGCTGAAAGCTTTGATCGATGTTCGTTTGGCATAGCCTCGTGCCGTGACCATCAGCAAAAACTGGTCTTTCTGAAAATCCTGTATGGGCATGATGGTCGTAATATATTCTCCCTCCTGAAACGGCAGGAGGTTTACCATGGCCGTGCCTCTTGATCTCCGACGCGCTTCGGGTATTTCATATGTCTTGATATGATAAACCCTTCCCTTGTTGGTAAAGCACAGTAACATGCTATGCGTCGAACAGGTGTGCATCTGAATCACGTAATCCTTGTCCTGGGTCTTTGCCCCGATTATCCCCTTGCCTCCCCTTCGCTGGTTCTTGTAGTAGTCAAGGGGCATTCTCTTGATGTATCCTTTCTGGGTCAAGGTGATGACGACATCCTCCTCGACAATGTAATCGGTTTCGTCAAATTCCCTGGCTTCGATGATTTTTGTTCGTCTGCTATCCCCGTGTTTCTTTTTTATGTCCCTCAATTCGTCCTTGATTATTTTCAAAACAAGCCTTTCGTCAGCAAGAATTTCCTTGAATCGAGCAATGTTTGTTTTGAGTTCCCTGTATTCCTCTTCCAGTTTTTCCCGTTCAAGGCCGGTCAATTTCTGGAGCCGCATGTCCAGAATCGCCTGGGCTTGAATCTGGCTAAGATTGAATCTGTCGATCAATTCCTGGCGAGCAGTGGGCACATCCCTGGCAGCCCTGATCAATTTTATAATTTCGTCCAGATTGGAAAGGGCGATACGTAACCCCTCCACGATATGAGCACGTTCTTCCGCTTTCTCCAGATCGAACCTGGTGCGTCGGATGATTATATCCTTCTGGTGTTCAATATAGTAATGCAGCATTTCCTTGAGATTCAAAACCCGCGGTTCCCCGTCAACCAGGGCAAGCATGATGATTCCAAAACTTTGTTCCAATGGTGAAAAGCGGTTCAACTGATTGATGAGGATATGGGGATTGACCCCCGGCCTCAATTCCATAACGATTCTGACCCCGAGGCGATTTGATTCATCCCTCATGTCGGCAATACCCTCTATCTTTTTCTCTTTGATCAATCCGGCAATTATTTCAACCAGCCGCGCCTTGTTCTGTTGATAGGGTATTTCCTTGATAACGATAACATCTCTCTGTTTCCTGGATGTCTCCACAACGACTTCGCCCTGTACCTTTATAATGCCCCGTCCGGTCAGATAGGCCTGTCTGATCCCCTCTTTCCCGGCAATCACCGCCCCCGTGGGAAAGTCAGGCCCCTTGATAAAATGCATGATTTCAAAGATATGTGCATCGGGGTGGTCAACAAGAAAAATGATGGCATCGATGACCTCGCCGAGGTTGTGAGGCGGAATGTTGGTGGCCATCCCCACGGCAATGCCGGCCGACCCGTTGACCAGCAGATTGGGGAATCTGGAAGGCAACACAGCTGGCTCCTCCAGGCTCTCGTCGAAGTTGGGTACAAAATCAACCGTATTTTTTTTGATGTTATTCAACATCTCCATGGACAGGGAAGACATTCTGGCCTCGGTATAGCGCATCGCCGCTGCCGAATCCCCGTCCAGGGAACCAAAGTTGCCATGCCCGTCCACCAGCGGGTAACGTGTCGAGAAATCCTGGGCCATTCTTACGAGCGCATCGTAAACAGAAAGATCCCCATGGGGATGGTATTTCCCCAGCACCTCCCCCACTATCCGGGCCGCCTTGCGATAAGGTTTATCCGGAGTTATTCCCATCTCGTTCATGGCATAAAGAATCCGCCGGTGAACCGGCTTCAAGCCATCCCTCACATCCGGCAACGCCCTGCTTACGATTACACTCATGGCGTAATCCAGAAATGATCTTTTTACCTCTTCATGGATGTTGATCGGAACAACATTTTCTTTTCCTTCGCCGTCCATCGTTCCTCCCCTTCAATACTCATCCTGACATTCGGTGTCCATGTCCCGCATCAAACATCGAGATTCTGCACTTCAAGTGCGTGCGTTTCGATAAATTCGCGGCGCGGTTCTACTTTATCCCCCATCAAAATGCCCAGTATTTCGTCAGTTTGAAAAACATCAAACAACTCCACCCGTTTGATGATCCGTGTCTCCGGGTTCATGGTTGTATCCCACAACTGCTCGGGGTTCATCTCCCCGAGCCCCTTGTAGCGCTGGATGGCAATATTGTCATGCCCTATTTCCTGCAACAACTCCGCCAATTTTTCCTCGTTGTAGATATACCTTTCCATTCGTCCCTTTTTTACCTTGTAAAGAGGGGGCTGGGCAATATACACGAATCCGGCAGAAATAATCGGTTCCATGAAGCGAAAGATAAAGGTCAGCAACAGGGTGCGGATGTGGGCTCCATCCACATCGGCATCGGTCATGATGATGATCTTCTGGTAACGTGCTTTCTCTATCCTCAGTTCCTCGCCGATGCCGGTGCCGATGGCTGTAATCAACGTTCTTATTTCCTCGTTGCCAAGGATCCTGTCCAAACGTGCCTTCTCCACGTTCAATATTTTTCCTCTCAGGGGTAAAACCGCCTGAAATATACGGTCGCGGGCCTGCTTGGCTGAACCCCCGGCAGAATCCCCTTCCACGATAAACAGCTCGCTCTCGCCAGGATCCTTGCTGACACAATCAGCCAGTTTGCCAGGCAAGCCAAGGAACTCCAGTGCATTCTGCCTCCTGGTCAGCTCGCGGGCTTTGCGTGCCGCCTCCCTGGCTTGTGAGGCACGGATACATTTTTCCATTATTTTTTTTACCACATGCGGATTCTGCTCAAAGAACATCTCCAGATTTTCATAAAGTACACTTTCCACCGCCCCACGGATTTCGCTGTTACCAAGTTTTGTTTTGGTTTGACCTTCAAACTGGGGTTCTTTCAATTTTACACTTACCACCGCGGTAAGGCCTTCCCTGACGTCATCTCCACCGAGATTGGGCTGGTTGTCCTTCAGCAGGCCGCTTTTTCGCCCGAAATCGTTCAACAAACGCGTCAACGAACTCTTGAAACCCAGCTCATGGGTACCTCCCTCGATTGTTCTGATGTTGTTGGCGAATGTATAAATGGATTCACTGTAACCCATGTTGTACTGGAGGGCAATTTCCATGTGGTGCCCTTCCCGGCTTTTCTCTATGTGGATCGGGTCATCGGTAATCACTTCTTTGTTTTTATTCAGATACCGGACAAATGAGGAGATCCCCCCTTCATAGATGAAGGTATCTTCCTTTTTTATCCGCCTGTCGGTAAATTTTATCTTCAGCCCCTTGTTCAGAAAAGCCAGTTCGCGCAACCTTTGAGCCACGGTATCATAATCATATTTGATGTTTTCAAAGATGGTATCGTCGGCCTTGAAAGTGATCGATGTTCCGGACCCCCTTCTCTGCCCGATTTCTTTGATTTCTGCGGTTGGTCGTCCTCTCTCATAACGCTGATAATATACCTTTCCATCCCTGTTGACTTCAACTTCCAACCATTCCGCCAAAGCGTTGACAACCGACAATCCCACCCCGTGCAGCCCTCCTGCCACGCTGTAGCTTTCCTGATTGAATTTGCCACCAGCATGCAAGACTGTCATGACCACTTCCAGGGCGGGCCGCTTGCTTTCCCGGTGTTCTTCAACGGGAATACCGCGGCCATCATCTTTGATAAACACAGTATTGTCCTCATCGATAACTATTTCTATGTTCTTGCAGTAGCCGGCCAGTGATTCATCGATACTGTTATCTATAACCTCGAATATCAATTGATGCAGACCTCGTTCGGAAGTGGAGCCTATATACATGCTGGGCCTTTTTCTTACCGCTTCAAGCCCCTCCAGAACCTGTATTTGAGAAGCACCGTAAATACTATCTTCTATTTTCCCGACCATCCATTCTACCCCCATGAATAAAATAAAATGCCGATTCTGCTGTTTGGTATATCAGGATTTTTTCTTCCTTCTGGCCAGCGCGTAAGATGATATCGGGGAGAAAAAAACCCTGTCTGTGGTAACTATGAACGATTTGTTTTCCCCGCCTGTAGCTTCATCCTTGAAGTCCCCATCTTTGGGGGAAAATTCAAGAAATTGACGATTCACCTCTTTGTCCCTTATATCCAGACTGAATATCCCCACGATGTCCTTCGAGAAAACAATCCGGGACTCTCCTATGTGCAAAAACATACAGTATCTCCTTGCTCCTGGCGTTATCCCCAGTCATGAAAAAACTACCGTTAAAAGTATAACATATCTTGAGAATTAATTATAATAAAACAAAAATAAACTAGCGCCCCTTGCTTCCTTTCTCCAGTATGATCTTGATTTTCTGCTTTATTTCCTGCTGCTGGTTCGGAATCAATTCAAGAATTTCTTCTATTTCCTCACGGCTGAAATCCTGAAGATATGGACGCTTCCGGTCTTCCCTCCTCTCCGGGGACACTGTATCGTTCCCTTCCACCTCGCCTACAAAAAAATAGATGTCCTTGACCGTTTCTTTTTCAAAACTGTCCCCCATTCTTGTCAATATCTTGGGTTTCAACATCGCCAGGTGATGTGTCCATACAGAATCACTCACCTTCACCCATAGAACGCCCTTGTTGATTTTAACCGCCTTTGTCCTGGCTGCAATCTTCTCTCCGACCATCTCTGCCCATTTAATCAACACCTCTTGCTGTTTGACGACCTCCAGGAGACCTTTCTTGTGCAATATTTTTTTTATTATTTCACCAATATTATCCACAACTAATGTTCCCCTTATCAATCCTGAAAAACAATGTTTCCATTTTTCCGGGAAGATCCAGTCGTTCATAACTGGTAATGAAACATTGTATTTTGTTTTCCTCGATCATTTCCAGCACCTGGTAGCTTCTGCGCCGATCCAGTTCCGAGAAACAATCATCCATGAGCAGGAGCGGCTCTTCTTTTTTTTCTTCTTTCAGCATCGATGCTTGCGCCATCTTGAGCGAAATAATGGTGGTGCGTTGCTGGCCCTGGGATGAGGCTTTTTTTATTTCCCTGTTGTTCAGCAAGACGGACATGTCATCCACATGCGGGCCCACCAGCGTGTATCCCCTTTTCAGTTCCTCCTCTTTCCTCCGCTCCAGGGCTTCCAGGAAATTGTTTTTTATTTCATGTATACCTTTGTTCCCCCCGTCCCCTGTCAGGCCGTTTATGTTCACTTTGCTTTTGTATTCCAGTTTTATATCTTCCTTGCCACCGGTAAAATACCCCTGAAAACGGGAAGCATACTTCTCCATTCTGCCCAAATATTTTATTCTTTCCCGGATAATCCTGCTGCCGCAATCAGCCAGAAATTCACCCCATGTGTCAGGGGAATCATCATGATAAAAAACCCCGCTTTTCAATATATTGTTTCGCTGGGCAAGGATGCGGTAATATTTGATCAGTTGATGGTAATAATGGGGATAAAGCCGGGTAATCTCCGTATTCAAAAAACGCCGGCGAACTGCCGGCCCCCCCGTTAGCAGAAATATATCCTGTGGGTAGAAGATGACCACGGGGAAATGTGAAAAATACTGGTCAACGGTCATCTGATGGTAATTTATTTTTATCGTTTTTCCCTTCAACCGATGATAATCTATCTGCAGGCTTCGCGGTCCATCCCCCAGGTGCACCTCGCCCTGTATCTTGAAAAAATCTGAATTCCATCTTATCAATTCTTTATCTTTCCGGGTGCGATGCGATATGGCGGAAAAGATAAAATAGATTGCCTCAAGCAGATTCGTCTTCCCCTGTGCATTTTCCCCGTAAATTACATTGAGATTGGGACCGGGCTCTATACCGGCAAGCGCATAATTGCGAAAATTATTGACGCCGATTTTTTCAAGATACAATCCGTGCCTCCTAAAGAGTTTTCTCTATTTTGATGGGCAAGACCAGATAGAGAAATTCCTTGCTATTTTCAGGCCTGATGATCATCGGCGCTTCCCGACCGCTGAACTCAATCTCCACATTTTCGGATTCGCCGAGTTTGAAGATGTCCGCCAAAAATTTTACATTCAGCAGAATCTCTATATCTTCCCCCTCTTTGGAATGAACGGGCATCTCTTCTTCCATCTTCCCCCACGCCGAAGAAGCTTTAACCTGCAACATATTTTCCTTCAGTTTAAGGCCCACCGCCCGGCTCAGATTGTCACATACCAGCGAAGCCCGTCCAATGATTTCCTCAAAATCTGCACGGTTCAATTTGATTTTTGAAATCACCTCGGTGGGTATCACCCTTCGAAAATCGGGGAATTTTTCCTCGATCAACCTCGTGATGAAATAAACATGGCGGAAAGAAAATATCAGCTGGTTGTCCTGTGGATAGATGAGCACATCCCCTTCTTCATCATCCATCAACAGCTTTGAAAGTTCCCTCAAAGCCCGGGCCGGTACCAGGTAATCGCTGCCTTCATATTCCCAGGGATCAACTTCTCTTTCTTCGACAGCCAATCGGTAGGTATCCGAAGCAATAAGGTTCAACTTGCCCCCCTCGACCGCAAACAACACTCCGGTAAAGGCCGGCCTGGCCTCTTCCGTGGAAGTGGCGAAAATGGTATTCCTGATCATCTTTTTAAGTTCCGTCTCTTTCAGTGTCAGGGGCTTCTTTTGATTTTTTTTCTCCTCAACGTCGGGAAATTCGTCCGCCATCACCCCTTTCAGGTTGAATTTTGACTCTCCCCCCCTGATGTCAATATTGCAAGTTTGTTCATCGACATTGATCTCCACTTCATGATTTTTGGGCAAGTGCCTTATTATATCGATAATTTTTGCAGGCATCAGGACCTCGTTCAGCGAACCGTCGTCAGCAGGTTCAAGTTGTACCTGTTGTTCTTCCACTCCAAGTGTGGTCCTTATCCCTATTTCAAGGTTGGTAGCCACAAATGTCAGTTCGTTGCCTTTTTTCTGAACAAGGATATTGTTGAGTACGGGCAAGGTGGTTTTTCCGGGAAGGGCTTTCTCCACCACCTCGAGATGTTTGCTAAGCGATTCTTGGAAATATTTGATGATCATTTTTTTCCTCCTTTGATTGTTAAGATCAAGTTTATATATATAAAAAATCAGTAATAATAACAGTGCCTGTTCAAACTGTGTATAATAACTGTTGCTGTTGCAGTGGCGCACCCCGGCAGTTGTTGATTTACCCGGGAAATTATACACAGACTGGCGTTGCTATCAACAACAACTTTTTAAACACAGGATATCCAGATGACAATTAACAACTTTATCAACCAACTGTTAATAAGATTTGATGTTGTCCTTCAATTTTTCAATCATCTCCCGGATTTCTGCGGACTCAAAGGCCATATTTTTGATCTTGTTGCAGGCATGAAGCACGGTAGTATGATCTTTTCCCCCGAAATCGTTACCAATTTTGGGAAGAGACAGGTCTGTAAGTTCGCGTGACAACAACATGGCAAGCTGCCTTGGAAAAACAATATGCTTGCTTCTTTTCTTGCCTTTGATTTCCTCGGGAGTTATGCCGAAGTACTGGGCGGTGGCCCTGATGATGCTGTCCACACTGATATCTTTCTGTTTTTCAATCAAAATATTTTTCAAAGCATCATCGGCAATTTTCAAATCGACGGGGCTGCTGGTCAGGGAAGAGAAAGCCATTACCCTGATCAGGGCTCCTTCCAGTTCGCGAATGTTGGTTTCAATTTTGTTGGCGATATAATTCAGGACCTCATCGGGAATGTCTATATTTTCCAGGTAAGCTTTTTTCTTGAGAATGGCGATACGCGTTTCCAGGTCAGGTTTGTTGATATCTGTTATAAGTCCCCATTCAAAACGGGAACGTAGACGATCCTCGAGGGTGGGTATTTCTTTGGGGGGGCGATCGCTGGAGATAATTATTTGTTTGTTGCTTTCATGCAATGCATTGAAAGTATGGAAAAATTCTTCCTGTGTCTGCTCTTTGCCGGCCAGGAACTGGATGTCATCGATAAGCAAAACATCTATATTGCGGTATTTATTGCGAAAACCTACAGTTTTGTTGTCCCGGATGGCATTTATAAAATCATTCATGAATTTCTCAGACGACAGATAAAAAACATTGTCCCGGGGAGAATTGTTGATTACAAAATTCCCGATTGCATGCATCAGGTGAGTTTTGCCCAGGCCAACGCCGCCGTAGATAAAAAGAGGGTTGTAGGCCCTTGATGGGGCTTCTGCCACCGCAAGGGATGCCGCGTGAGCAAGGCGATTGCAGTTTCCCACAACGAAAGAATCAAAAGTGTATTTGGGATTGAGCCATGGCGGATTGTTGAATAATATGCTTTGGGGGTCGGCCTCCGGTACGCGGTGCCGATGAAAAAGAAGAGAACTGGAAACTTCCTGGTCATCGAAAGAACTTTTTCCCTCCAGGGCCGACCCGCAGGTAAAGAAAATATCGTAATCGGTGGGAGAAACCTTTTTGATGGCATCCAGTAGCAGTTGTTTGTGCCTTGTTTCCAACCAGTCGCGGGTAAAATCATTGGGAACTTCCACGATGATGCGGTTTTCTCTGATGGAAAGGGGCTTTGTTGGTTTCAACCATGTTTCGAAACTGGGCTTGCTCAATTTTCTTTCAGCCTCGTCGAGCACTTTTTCCCACAGGGAATTTATTTCTACGGTCATAAGAACTTCCTCCAAAAAAAGTTATCAACAGAACGGGGAGCTTATCCACAAAAAAGGGACCACTTATCCACAGAAAACTGTGCATAACTCTCATTTTTGAAGATGTAAATTAATATTAACAGATAAATAAAAGGGCTGCAATAATTAAAAAAATGATAAAATCTGTTAATTTCGTTTAAAAACTCGCGTTTAAATAAAAATAAAGGGTTATCCATGTTTTATTATTTATTTTGGAAACGAAAAAGGGAAATTGTAAAATGAATTGCCCGGGGGGTTAAAATAATAGCCCATCCACAGCCAACATCAGTTACACTGAAGTTGCTAAATAAAACAGAGCAACGGA
>JGI24707J26582_10000037_pt1 | contig 78367 bp, 81 predicted proteins | sample BioPla1DNA1_FD_26582 | JGI IMG/M metagenome (IMG submission 26582)
CTCTTCCAGGCTGGTTTCATCATCTTCACTGCAGACCTTAACAAGGTACTCCCCGTCAAAAACAGGTTCGCCATGGCGCATGAGGTGTATCAGAAGTACTAAAGGCTCACCGGCTGTATATTCCTCATCCAATAGCGAGGCCTTCACCTCAAGGAGAATTTCNTCTTCTGGATCAGAAACAACGGCAACAGTAATATCCCGGGTTACGGTTTGGTAGCCCTCCCTGCTGGCTTTGAGAGTGATGACAGTTTCGCCGATCTGAAGAGCCTCTACAATAATCACTTGCCCATCGCCGGAAACCAAAGCTATTGTTTCGTCTGCGCTGGTATAGCTCAGCTCTGCATCTGCAGGTTCAATCGTCAGCTCAAGAGACTTCTTTNCTCCAACTGGCAACTCGAGGTTTGTCAGCAGTTCTTGATCTCTGATCACTACAGATTTTAAACCTGGCCCAACGCAGCCAGATAATATGGCAACTGCTAGCAAAAGCATCAATAGGTGTCGGCCATGTTTCTTGTTGGCATACAACTTGAACACCTCCTGTCCTTGTAAAAAAGATTCTCGCTTGGACGGGGAAGTCCTGCCAAGCAAGGGAGCCGGAGAATTATTCCTTCTGCTGAAAGAGGGCCCGGGCCTGCTGGAGTTCTGCTTTCATTCTTACGGGATTGTTATTGGCAATGAAGCATTCTAAAGACCATACTCCCAAGTAACCCTCTGCCTTGAGGGCAGCTGCAATCCTGGGCAAATCGAGATTGCCTTGGCCAATGGGCAGATGCATTTTCTCTAGAGTGCCGTCTGATAGGTGGACATGGGCAATGTGGGGACCTGCCTCTTGGATGAAGGCCAAAACCTGCTCCGTTTCTCTGATATGGGTTATATCCAGAGTAACCCACTTTTCCGCACTGCCTAAATCCTCAAAGAGCCGGTTTAAGTCTGCCCAATGCTTTACCGAGACTACTTCCTTGTCGCTGTCCATATTTTCAACCGCAGCTAAGACCCCCTGCTCCTTGGCATAGGCAAGAAGTTTGGCCATGGAGTCCACCTGGATCTCCCAATGGGCCTGGGAATCCTCTAGTCTTGAGTACTTGCTTCCCGGGTGGATGACAATGAGGCGCGAACCTAAATCCCGGGCCAGGTCAATGGCCTGCCGGGTTTGGCGGAGCGATTCTTCCCTGATGCCCCGGTTAGGGCTGGTGATGTTGAGATCCATGATCGGGCAGTGGATGGTGGACTTAAGGCCAAGTTTCACTAAGGCTTCCTTCAGTTCCTCAGCACTGGCGCCCTTCACTTCATCCCAGGCGTGATCAGCCCAAATCTCAGCGTAATCAAGGCCGCTGGCCTTGATTGTTTCCAGGGCTTGAAGAATTGGCTGATGGAAAAAGGTCATGGTGGTTACTCCAAATAACATCCCTGTTCTTCCTCTCTAATACTTCACTCCCGTAAAGGTCAGACTCTCGATAAACTGCTTTTGCGCAAACAGAAAGGCGATAATAATCGGCGTGGTTGCCATCACAGAGGCAGCCATCATCATGGGCCAGTCGGGATAGATGTCGGCCCGCATGATTGCCAAACCCACCTGGAGCGTTCGCATAGTATCGCGGTTGATAATAATCAGCGGCCACATAAAGTCATTCCAGGCCCCCATAAAAGTAAAAAGACCAAGGGAAGCCAGCGCGGGCTTGCTTAAGGGCAGCACAACTCGGCTAAGAACCTGCAGGCGGGTGCAGCCGTCGATAATTGCCGCTTCTTCCAGTGCCGTGGGCATGGACAAAAAGAATTGGCGCATCATAAAGGCTGCAAAAGGTCCAGCCAGAAAGGGCAGGGTGAGGCCGGCAAAGGTGTCAATCAGCCCCATTTTCCGAATCAGGATATAAGATGGGATGATTGTTGCCTGGCCGGGTATCATCATCGCTGCCAGATAGGCCATGAAGATTAGGTTTCGGCCGGGAAACTTAAGCCTGGCAAAGGCGTATCCTGCCAAAACGCCCGTAATCAGCTGGGCGATTGTAATAATTACGGAAACAAGGACACTGTTAAGAGCGTACCTGAGAAAGGGCTGTTCTGTCAGAGCCCGATAATAGCCGGAAAAAGTGATCTTAGCAGGAAACCAGGTCATCTCATAGGTGAAGACTTCATCTTCTTCCTTGAAGGAAGAGAGCACCATCCAGGCAAAGGGCATCAGCATCAGGATGGCGAGGCAAAATAGAACAAGATATGTGATTAGCCTTTTGGCCTGCATGGCTTGCCTCCTTTCTTAGATCTCAGTCTTGAGCAGGCGGTTTTGCAGTAAAGTTAAGGCAAAAATCGCTATAAACAGCACCCAGGCTACAGCTGAAGCATAGCCGCTGCGGTAGAATTCAAAGGCCTGCTGATATAGGTAGTATACAATGACCATGGTGGCATTGGCCGGGCCTCCGCCTGTCATCACATAAATCTGACCAAATACCTGCATGGCTTTAATTACACTCACAATAACCGCAAAACCGATGGGACCTCGCATCATGGGAATTGTGATGCAGATCAGCCGCTGCAGGGAGTTAACGCCGTCCAGATCCGCGCTTTCATTGATTTCCCTGGGAATGTTTTGGAGCCCGGCCAAGAAAACTACCATGTTGAAACCGAGGTTTTTCCAAATGCTGAGCATAACTACAGAGGTCATGGCCCAGTCAGGATCGGTGAGCCAACCAGGGCCTGAAATGCCGACCTTGGCCAGCAGCCCATTGATCAGCCCATAGTTAGGCTCTAGCATCCAGGCCCAGACGATAGATACCGCCACCATTGAAGTTATCACTGGCGAAAAGAAGGCGGCCCGGAAGAAACTTTGCAGCCGCAGTTTGCTGTTGAGCAAGACTGCCACTAAAAGTGACAAGGCGATACCAATGGGCACTACTCCTAGGGTGTAGCTTACAGTGTTAGAAACTGCTCTTTGGAATGTGGGGTTCTGCAGGAGATTGGCGTAATTGTCAAAACCGACAAAAACTCGCTTGGCAGAGAGGAGCGATGCATTGAAAAAACTTAGGTACAATGAATACAAGATCGGATAGACGGTAAAGACACAGAAGATAATCAGTGAGGGCAAGAGGGCCAGAATTGCTGTTTTAGTCTGCTCATTGCCAAGCCTTTTCCATTTTGCACGCATCTCTCTTTCCTCCTTCCATCTACCTCTACAATACGATAAATCGCCTGGGGGAACAAGGGCAGAAAATAAAAGGGTCGAGACCATAAATTGGTCTGGACCCTTTATGGAGTTCCACGGAGTGAAACTCCGAGACAAGGATTGTGCTCACCCCGCCGTGCTTTGGGTGTTACCTCGTTCCCTGCACAATCACCGCAGAGTTGCTGTTGCCAATCTGGGTGATGAAAGCGGAAAAGTTGTTTCCGCTCTGTTGAATTCTTGCTGCATTGGCATCGCCAACTTGGTAGATTCCTGCCCAGTTGCCTGCGCCCATCTGGTCTGAGACCGCTAGATTGCGGTTTCCCAGCTGATAGGCACCTGCCCAGTTTCCCACACCACTCTGCCATTGTTGTACGATGTTGCTGTCACCGTTTTGGTAGATATAGGCCCGATTGTCCTCGCCTTGCTGGATCTGCTCGGAGCTATTGTCATTTCCTTCTTGATGAATATAGGCCAAATTTACATAAGGTTCTAGNTCTTCTTCGGAAGCCGGGAACAAAACACCGAACCAAGCTTCCAAATCAACTGGCTGCATAAACTCGGGGTGTTGGGCTGATGCGCTTGCGCTCGTGAGCAAGCCTGCCGTCAGTAACGCCAATACAAAAATCAACATAGTTTTTTTCAATTTTGTTCCTCCTTGGTAACCCGGCTGTCTAGCTGCCTAGACCCGTGGCTTTGTGTCCCCACCTCACGATGGGTTTACCTTTGTCTGAGGGAAAGACGAACCAAAGTTCGACCTGTCTCTCTGCTCACCCCATAGCCTTGGCTATGCGGGTGAAGTGCTGTGAATTTATTTTATCACGGTCCTTCGGGGTGAGCAATCCTTGATCTCTTTGCAGTTTCTCAATGTGGCTCCTAAGAGCCACAGGCATTTGCTAGTTGGTAAGTACCTGAGCTTGAACCAGCTTGAACACGGCTTCTTCGAGCAAGGTGCGGACAACTAAGTTGATTACCTGCTGCTTGCCGCTTCCGGTTTCAAACTCCACGATATTTTTGCCTAAGAAGGAGAACAGCTGGAGGCCCACTTTTTCTCCAATGACCTCGCCGCGCAGGCTTTCGGCCCAGACCACCTCACCTGTAGTGAGATTTGTAACCCGTAAATCCAGAGCTACCGACGCCTTAGCGTATTCTGTGGAGCCGCCTTTGCCTGCAATAACCAGGCCAATACCTCCGGTTTCCTTACTTACTTGGTACTCGGTAATTGAGCCTGAAATCATGTAATTTGCCCCTGTGAGCGCCCCTAACACCGGTCCCTGCCCAGGGACAACCCGGGCGCTGGATACGAGGTTCTGCTCGTTCATCAGATCTGCAAAGCGCACTCGGTCGAGGATCGAGAACTGTCTGGATCGCTGCAGGGCAGTGATCAACATTTCCGTAGAACCCTGGGTGACCACAGTTGAAGAAGCGCCGCCATCTGCTTTGAACTGCCCTGTACTGTCTGTTATGGCGTAGATGGCAATCGGAATTCGCTCTTTAGGTTCGGGCAGCGCAGCCAAAAGCTGGCTGGCAGTTGTTATGTTATCAACAGACAGAAGTACAGTTTCAGGGGCCTCTAGCAAAGCTTCCATATCTTGTGCCACCACTTCTGCAGGTGGGGGCGGGGGAGCATCACGGCTAGCTGCTCCGCCGATCAAGAGGCTTAGGGCCAATAATCCAACCATAATAAATTCCATAGTGTCCCTCCTTTACATATGTGCACAGATGAACTCGACTATAGGGCGGGAGCATCTGGGTGAGTGCCAGAATCAATAGTGATTTCTGTCCATCCGCCGTCTGAGAAATAGTAGATTCTCATCAATTCCTTATCCATATCCCAGGCATAGTAGATCCATCCGTCTTCCACCGGGACAAATCCGTGATCTGGCGACTCAGAGTTGGGGTCATAATACACAATGTCTCGTATAGCTTTACTCATGGCCATGCGATCGAGACTTTCTTTAAATCTGTCGAGGCCGCTTTGATCTTCGGTTGTTCTGAGCAGTTCCTGCTGGGTATTGGCGACGTTGAGGGCCACTTGGCGTGCGTTTGGATTGTTGATGAGCTCAAATCTCCAGCTCATAGTGTATGTGGCTCCAGCCAATCCGCTAATGCCCAGTACCATAACGGCAACTAAACCGAATAGCACAATCCTTTTCATGGGGTTTCCTCCTTAATAGGTGAACTGAAATCCGGCAGCCAAGTGGAGATTTGAGTCTCCAAATCCGCCTGGCATGTTGACATACCTTACCTCCGCAAAGAAGTGTTTTGTCAGGTCAACGCCTAGGAAAGCCTGATACCTGAAGCCCTTGGCATAGCCTGCACCTGCACCTAAGTACATGGCTGGCGGTTCTGCACCAAAGGGCAGGAATTTGATGGAGAGGAATCCTGCTATGGTTTTCTCTTCCTTGAGATAGGTTGTCTCGGTAATAACCCTCAGGCTGTCCTCATTTCCGATTCTCGACTCCACTCGTACGCCCATACTGATCTCGCTATCCTCGCCTAAGGTGGACAGTACCATGCCTACCTTCATTTTGGGGGCAGCTCTCTCTTCCGCAAGCATTTGCCGGGAGGCTAGGAAGAGATCAATTCTGTCCTGTGCAAGCCCTTCAGAGGCGTAGGCGGAGGGGCTGGCGAGCATGGCTGCTGTCAGCGCCAGTATAAGCAGTGCAAAGCCAAGGAGTTTCCTTATTCTCATCGCGATTTTCCTTTCTGCTCGGCTAACCCTGATTGACGATTGCCGAATTCTGGTTTCCGGTTTGCGAAACAGAGGCGTCATTGTCAATTCCTTCTTGGTTGATGAGGGAACTGTTTTCATCTCCCATTTGCAAACTGCGGCTCACTTGGTTTGCACCAAGCTGCTGGCTGGCAGCCCAGTTTCCGATGCCAACCTGAACTACAAAGGCAGCATTGGCGCCTGTAGCCAAGATGCTTTGTTCTTGTACTATGAATGCCTCGTTCTGATCGTCGATTTGATAGACTGAGGCAGTGTTGTCATCTCCAACTTGCATCAGGTTCACAATATTGTAGAGGCCAGACTGATAGATGAATGCATCATTGTCGCTAATGTTGCGCTGAGTCGAACCTGCTGCTGCAGAATGCATTTGGGTAATATTGATACTGTTTCCCATTCCCTGCTGGATAGCGAAAATGAGATCCTTCTGCCCGAGCTGCTTGATTTCTATTTCGTTTTGATCACCGACCTGTCCAACGCCGGCGAGGTGCTCTGCGCCTTCCTGTTCAACGGAAGCAGAGTTCTCATCGCCGCGTTGCATGATGATCACATCGCTGAGCAGTTCTTGATAAACATAGGCAGAGTTGTCTACTCCCATTTGGGTGATTATGCCGACACCTTCAGCCAAGCTGGGGACCGATACGGCTAATATAGACACTGCTGCCAAGACAACGATTAGGAAAACTCGGAGTGTTTTCATTATAATCTCCTTCCATTCCGTTCTATGGCTAAAAACCAAATCGGAAGGCGCTGATTTCTGCACCGTCACCGATATAGGTGAGGGTGAGCTCGGTTCCTACACCAGCTTGTATGTGATCAACGATGTTGTCGTTACCGGTGATGGTCACTCGGGAGCTGTGCCTAAAGCCAACTTGATTCTGCCTGACTGTATTGCTGCTTCCTTGGACCCAGGCATAGGCTAGGTTTTCAAAGCCGATCTGATTTTGGATAAACAGGTTGTTGTTGCCGCTCTGCCAGATAAACAGGTCATTGCCGTCTCCAACCTGGTTTTGGATAGTCGTGTTGTTAATGCCGATTATTGCCGCGTAGGCTACGTTAGATTGGCCAACTTGCGTTTGTGTACTAGAGTTTCTTTCTCCGGCCTGATAGATGTACATGGTGTTATTACTGCCTTGCTGCACTTGCAGTGCCCAGCTTTCTAGAGTTCCTTGCTGCATGATGGCGGCCTCATTGTCGTCACCTGTCTGGTAAAGATAGGCGTCGTTCGCTCCAGCAGCCAGTATCAAGTCTTGTGTTGTGCCAAAGATGCTGAGCCCGAGCAAAATCACCATGGTCATGATCAGCTTGTGCTTTATGTGGCTCATAATGATCCTCCTAGTTTAGCTTGGTGCATCGGGTAGGGAGAGGCGAAGAGGCAAGTGCCCCTTCGCCGATTTTGCTGCTGGAATCCTTACTGGTTAATACCGCCGATGTTGCCGTTGCCTATCTGGGACATGCTGCCTACGCTGCTAGGCCCTGTCTGGATGATGTAGCCGTCGTTGCTATTGCCTGTCTGGGTCAAGGTTGCTGTGGCAACATTGCCCGTCTGGACAATGGATCCTACGTTGAGGTTACCGGTCTGGGTGGTCGTAGCAACGTTCCAGGTGCCGCCAGGATAGGGAGCGCTGTGGGCTTGTGTCTGAACAGCTTCGTTAAAGTTACCGGTCTGGTAGATATAGGCTTTGAATCCTTCACGGGCCATCTGTGTCTGTTCTGCGTAGTTGGCTGTTCCAGACTGCTCGATGGTGGCTTCATTGGTATGCCCTGTCTTGCTCTTGTCCTGGTCAATGTAGGCCTGGTTGCCGAGGCCTGACTGGGTGACCCAGGCATAAGAGGGGCCACGGTCTTGCACTACTGATGTGTAGTTCAGTGTGCCGATCTGGGTGATGTCTGCGACAAGTTCTCTGCTGGCATAGTTATGGTCGCCTTGGAGAACATCGACTTCATTAGAGGTTCCGTCCTGGAAGACGATGGCACTGGCCTCAGCTGAACTGGTTGCACCGTGCATCTGGGAGACTCGGGCTGCGTTTAAGTAGCCTTCTTGGATAATATCCGCGAGGTGCCTGCGAAGTGCGCTGTCTTGAGTTACCTCAGCAGAGTTGAATGCGCCGCTTTGGGTGACGTAGGTGGTGTGGCCAATACCTGTCTGGCTTACATCAGCCGAGTTTGCGCCTTCACCTATTCCAAAGCCCTCTTGCGTTACTTCAGCCCAGTGTTCGTCGCCGAGCTGCGAAATGTCTGCCGAGTTGAGGCCGGCGAGAAGGCCCAGAGTATGCTGAATTACTTCGGCGTAGTTACGGGACCCGATTTGAGATATGTTAGCAGTGTGCGGTCCTGTTAAGAGGCCAAATGTAGACTGGGTTACGCTGGCTTCATTTTCGTCTCCGTCCTGAAGAATTGTGGCTGTCCCTGCGGCGCCAGACTGTTCTACGTCAGCGTAGTTGTCATCCCCTAGTTGGCTGACGGATGCAACAGCGTCATCACCTAGCTGGTCTATCATGGCAAAGTTTAAGTCGCCTGTTTGGTCGACCATTGCTGTGTTTTCATCTCCGCTCTGAGCAATTGCCAGGAAGTTGTCGTCGCCTGTCTGGGTGCTCAGGACTGTACCGTCTGAGCCGGACTGGTCTGCGTCAGCAAAGTTTGCCATTCCTTCCTGCTCCAGGGTTGCCGTATTGCCTGGGCCCGACTGGAGGATGTCGGCATAGTTTTCGTCTCCGTCCTGCCCAATGAAGGCAAGATTGTCATCTGCGCTCTGGGTAACTTCAGCGAAGTTGTCGTCTCCAACTTGTTCTATAGTGGCATCATTCGCGGCCTGTACTAANCCGGTGAGCCCCAACATAACGATCAGGGTCAATGCAAACAGTTTTTTCATTTGTAGTCCTCCTCTTTGGTTGTATCCTTCCTTGGCCGGTTTCACCCTAGCTCGCTACACTCCATTGGTGACCAGTTTCAGAGTAGTAGGTCTTAGCTTCCAAAGAGTCTGGCATCTGCAAAAGTTTTCCTGCTATTTAATCAAGGGCGGGGATGACCACCTCCAAATTAAACTTTTGATTTAATTATAAGTAAATTACTTAGAAAATACTCAAACCCCACTCTAATTTTGCTCAAAAAAATACCCGGGAAGGAAAAATCTTCCCGGGGTCCTAATTAAGCTGGTCTTATGTCATTCGATTAGCAGCGCTGCCAGAGTTTCCTGCATGTTTTCCTGAGACTCACTATCCAAAAGAGTACAGGACAGTCTGGATTCAGGGAGCTTTTTCTCCAGCTCTTTCTGGAGCCTGCGAGAGAGGGCCTTGGCCTCGGCTGCGTTTGTATCGGGCAGGAACGCAGCAATCTGGTCGTCAGAGAACCTGCTGATGATGTCGGAGTTTCTCAAAGATCTTTGCAGAATATGGAAAGCTGCCTTGATTTGCCGGTTGCGGCCTATGTTTCCCTTGTTTGTAACAAGCAGGAGGGAGAAGTTGTTGCCGCTGCGGGTCAGGCGCCGTTCTTCCGTTTCCAGCATGAATTGGAGTGTTTCTCGATCGCATATGTAGGCTCCATTGGTTGGCTTAACCTTGAGATTGGAGCTGAACTTAAACTCCCGTGAATCCCGGTTCTGTAACTGGGCGATCAAATCTTGGGTGGCTTTGCTCGGCTGAAGCTGGAACTCGTCCATGAGCATGGTGCTGTACCTTTTATAAAGGTTGAGGGCGTCTACATGCCGTTCNNCGAGAATGTAGGCCTTAATTCCCATCTGATACAGTTCTTCACGGAATTTATCCTTGTGGACGGCAGAACGCANAATGTCNATGGCCCCTTGAATATCACCGCGGTGGGCCATCCTAAGTTCGGCAGAACGCACTATAGTTTCGAAGTAAAGNTCTTGATAGTCNTCTCGGTAGGAGATTGTCCATTCCTCATACAGATCTTCAGAGAGAAAGTCGTCCCGGTAGAGGNCTAAGGCTGACTCGCAGTGAGACAGCGCCTTTTCCGGATGGCTCTTTGCCAGTTGCCGAGACTGTTTTACATGTTCCTGAAAGAGGTNAAAATCAAAACATTCGTTGGACAGTTCCANCCAATAGGATCCGTTGGCATACAGGAGAGGAGCAGCACCGTCTCCGTCATCGCCAAGCAGAATCCTGCGCACAAACCAGACGGCTGTATGCAGATTTCCAGTGCTGTCCACATCTTCGTTGTCAGGCCAAAGGAGTTCGATCAATACATCTGCCGAGACTTTTTGCCCTGCCCGAGCCGCCAGATACTTCAGGAGAGTTAAGGCTTTTTTCGATTTCCAGGCCTCCTCCTGAATTTCTTCATTATTAACCATGAGATAAAAGGGGCCCAAAAGACCGATTTGCAGCTTGCACTTGCTGAGGGTCTTCACCAGTATCCCTCCATTTCATCTTGGCATAATAGTAAGAAAAACATTCCACAATCGATGGAGATTTCCTGTATACCTTAGTCAACAAGTTGTAAATTAATCGTCACATCATCCCGGGGGGGCCCCGGGAGGAACCAACCTGGCCTTGACGAACTATGGAGGGACTAGTAACTCAAAGTTAGGAGATATGAGTATGCAGCAGAATCAGAAGCAACGGAAAGCAACACTAAGGGAGCTGTTCAGCGCGTGGTTCAAGATCGGCCTGTTCACCTTTGGCGGCGGCTATGCCATGCTGCCCTTGATTGAGCGGGAGGTTATCGACAAAAAGGGTTGGACAGATAAGGAAGAGATTCTCTCAATTTATGCTCTGGCCCAATCTGTGCCTGGCGTGATTGCAGTTAATACTTCGATTATTCTAGGGAACCGCTTGGCAGGGGTCAAAGGGGCAGCTGTGGCCGCTGCCGGAGTGATCGCCCCATCCCTGATCATCATCATGATCATTGCAGCTAATTTTGATTACATAATGAACAGTGTCTATGTGCTGCAAGCCTTTAGCGGCATCAGGGCAGCAGTGGTCGGACTTGTAGCGGCCGCGGCTGTAAGAATTGCCCTAGGCAGCTTGAAAGACAAACCAGCTTACATCATTGCCATCGCGGCCTTCGTATTAAGCGCGTTTACCGACCTCCATGCCATTGCCATCATTCTTGGCGGCGCCCTTGCAGGCTTAGCCGTTTATTACTTTGGTGCCAGAAGGGGGGCTGAAGACTGATGCTTACTGCACTTTTTCATTTGTTCACCGGGTTTTTCAAAATAGGTATGTTTACAATCGGGGGCGGCTATGCCATGCTGCCTTTGATGCAGGAGGAAATCGCCAGGTACGGCTGGATGACAGCAGCAGAGTTCATTGATATCATCGCTATTGCGGAAATGACGCCTGGCGCCATTGCGGTGAATGCTGCTACCTTTGCTGGTTTTCGCACAGCTGGCGTAATTGGTGCCCTCTTGGCAACTGCATCCCTGGCGCTGCCCTCCCTATTAATTCTCGTTCCCTTGTCAAACTTTTGGGAAATTCACCGGGATCATCCGATCCTGACAGCTGTTTTTCGAGGCATAAAGCCGGCGGTAGCAGGTCTGATCGGAGCGGCCGCCATCTATATCGGCAAGACCGCGCTGCTTTATGATCCTCTGCTGTCAAAAGGGGAGGGGCTTCCCATCGATCTGCGCAGCCTCTTGATTGCCGCCAGCGTCTTTTTTGCGGTGCGCAGATTTAAGGCGGATCCCATCAAGGCTATTATTGTTTCTGGCATCGTGGGATTGGTCGTCTTTGGCTTTTAAGTTTTCAGTAGATTAGGGGCGCGGCTTTTGCGGCTGCGCCTTTTTCTCTTTAGGCAGGAATTTCTAGGCAAAAGCCAGAAAAACATGGTGATCTGCTGGGAATGTTTACAAAAAAATAGTGGGAGGAATGGTCGATGGCGGTCAAGTACCGGAAAGAGCTGGATTCGATCTCGCCTTATGTGCCCGGAAAGCCTATTGACGATGTTAAACGGGAACTGGGGTTAGATCGTGTTATTAAGCTGGCGTCCAATGAAAACCCCCTGGGTTTTTCCAGCGCGGTGCGAAAGGCGGTAATCAAGGCCTTGGACGAGGTTAACCTCTATCCTGATGGGAATGCAACTGTGCTAAAGGCAAAGATTGCAGAAAAGTACGGGGTCACGCCTGAAATGGTGCTGCCTACCTGCGGTTCAGATGAAATGGTTGATCTAATTGCTAAGACATTTATCGATCAAGGCAGCCAGGTGGTTCTAGCGGAGGTTACCTTCCCGCGGTATTTCTCCACCTCCCAGATGATGGGTGCAGATTTAAGGATTGTGCCGATGAAAAACATGGCCTATGACCTGGAAGGATTTAAACAGGCAATTACGGCCCAGACAAGGCTGGTTTGGCTGTGCAATCCTAATAATCCGACAGGCTCCTTTTTCACCAGAGATGGGCTTATTGACCTACTGGAGCATATTTCCCCTGAAACCCTTGTGGTTTATGACGAAGCTTACTATGAGTTTGCTGACCATCCCGACTACCCCAAGGACAGTATTGAGCTCATGAAGAGGTACAAGAACATGCTCGTCATGAAGACATTGTCTAAAGCATACGGCATAGCCGGGATGCGCACCGGCTTTACCATTGGCGATCCGGTCTTGCTGGAGCTGATCAATCGCATCAGAAATCCCTTCAATGTTACGCTGCTCAGCCAAGTGGCGGCCATAGCCGCCCTTGCTGACGACGATTTTTTGGTGAAGATCATAGAGAACAACAATCAGGGCAAGTACTATTTATATGATGCCTTTGCAGAGCTAGGGCTGGAATATGTAAAAACCGAAGCCAACCATATTGCCTTTAACGCAGGCAAAGACGGCGCTCTGGTCTTTCAGGAGCTTCTAAAGCGGGGGGTCATCATCAGGCCCATCGGCGGGGAGAAGTACAAGACCTGGCTTAGGGTGAGCATCGGGACGATGGAGGAAAATCGCGAATTTATCAGGGCACTGCAGGAAGTGCTGGCCTGAGATTAAGGAGGAACTATGGACAGATTTATGTTGAATAGGGAAGATACGGTACTTCTGGAAATTGATATCCAGGAGCGCTTGGTTCCGGTCATGAAGTACAGGGATCAGGTGATTAAGAACACCCAGATTCTGATCTCGGCAGCCAAGGAAATGGGCTTTCCTGTACTGGCCACCGAACAGTATCCCCAAGGGCTGGGCAGAACTGTTCCAGAGCTTCTGGAAATGATAGATGAGGAAAATATCTTTGCCAAGAACAGCTTTACCGCTTATACCGATGAGGTCAAGGGCGCTCTGCAGGATTTAGGCAGAAAGAAAGTCTTAATTGCGGGCATGGAAACCCATGTCTGCGTTTTTCAAACAGTTCGGGATCTGATTAAGGACGGTTACAAGGTTTTTGCAGTCAAGGATGCTGTCGCCTCCAGAACCAAGGGTAACTATCAAAATGGACTGGATTTGATGCAGGCTATGGGGGCGGTTGTGACCAATACCGAAACTGCCGTCTTTGACCTGCTGAAAGTATCGGGCACTCCAGAGTTTAAGGTGATGTCAAAACTGATTAAATAGGAAGAGACAAGTAAGCCCCAGCGACTGCCGGGGCTCTTCAATGGCCAGATTAGTTGGGAAGGGGACTGACATACTTAGCGTTCTTGGTTCTTTCCTTAAACTCAGCCTGTGCGGTCTCAACCAGGGCCGGATCGTTCAGTAAGTCGTAGGCGATGCCAAGCAGAATCTCGGCTGCATAGTGCATACCTTTAGTGCCCAGGGTGGATCCGGAGGCGGCAGTAGCCTGCCAGGAGTGGGCTGGAACTCCTAAGGGCCAGGCAGCGGTGAGAAAGAGGTTCATAGGCATAATCCAGGACACATCTCCGCTGTCTGATGAACCGGAGACGATCACCGATCTGGCCTGTTCCTGGTCTAGGACTCCTTGGTGAATATAGGGTTTGTCGCCAGTATCGGTCATAAATTTGTGAATTTCCCCTTCCACCAGATCCGGATCGAGGGATTCCTGCAGGGCCCTAGCAAACTCCAATTCCTGCTCGGTATAGCTTGGNGGGTCTATTTCAGTCATATTCTTATAGGTCAGTTCATGTAGGACTTGATTGGGGAGGAGGTGGTAGCAGCCACCCAAAATTTGGTGTTCCACCCTTCCTTGTCTCAGTCATCAGGGCTGCACCTTCCGCAATTTTCAGGAGCCTAGCGGTAATGCTCTCCACATCTTTTCTATGGGGTGCCCGGATGTAGTACCAAGACTCCGCCTCTTCCGGAATGATATTGGGGGATCCCCCTGCATTAGTTATGGTGTAGTGGATTCTGGCATCGTCAATAACATGTTCCCGCAAATAGTTGGCGCCCACATTCATCAATTCCACTGCATCCANGGCGGAACGACCCGACTCGGGTGATTGGGCTGCGTGGGCAGAGATGCCGTGAAACTTGAATTTAATGGAGTTATTGGCGAGATAGGCCCTTTCCAGGGCAGCATTGACGTTCATGGGATGCCAGCTTAAAGCTAGATCGCAGCCTGCAAAAGCACCGGCTTTGATCATCTTTACCTTGCCGATCAAAAACTCTTCCTCTGGGCAGCCGTAGAAGCGAATGGTTCCCTGCTTGCCCGTCTCTTCCAGGTATTTCTTGATTGCCAAGGATGCCCCTAAGGCAGCTGCGCCTAATAGATTATGTCCACAGCCATGGCCCGGCCCGTGTTTTACCGCGGGATTGGGTTTGGTATCGACCGTTTGGGAAAGACCAGGCAGGGCGTCATATTCTCCAAGCACCGCAATGACAGGTGACCCGCTGCCGTACTCAGCATAGAAGGCGTGGGGCATTTCGGGGCCGACTTCTTTTATGGCAAATCCGTACTTTTGCAGCACGTTTCTATAAAGTTCCGCGGACTTTGCTTCTTCCCCAGACAGCTCTGGGTGATTCCAGATTTCCAAATTCACTTGGTTTATTTCATCCCCGATATCACCTAAATAACGGATTAACTCTGCTTTTTTCACTCCTGAGTTCCCTCCTTAGTTTCCCGTTTATGCATGGCAACACCGATCGCAATTGTGCCGAAAACGGCACCGAGGGTGATCAAATACGTGGGCCTGCCAGGCAAAAAGTCAAAGACGCCCATGTTTATCGCCAGGGTGAGGGCAAGGGCAATACCAAGTGCTATGGGGGCCAGTTTAAACTTGACCAGCGCGAACTGTACAAAGATCGCTCCAAACAGCGATGGCAAGAGATAGTTAAAGGCTTCAACAACATTAGCCGGCAATTTTGCCAGCAATGTGCTGCCTGCTATAACCCCTACAGCCAGGATGATTGTATTTACCAGAACAGATACAGCCATGCCCAAAGTAGCAACAATGCTTCCTTCTGGGGTTCCCGGTTCCACTCCCGCCATTTTTTGTGCTATGGCCGCGGCAGGAATACGCAGGTTAGAGATGTTGCCGGAGATAAAGGCCATGTACGTACCGGCTACACCAATGATGGGGAAGTAAGAGATAGGCTCTACGAACCAGTTAACCCCTACTGCCGACGCCATGGCAATAAAGGCTGTGAAAACCGCAGTCGCGGGAGGTAGAATGCCATAGATGACCGCCAGCACCACAGCCGGCCCGAAGGACAGCAGCACTGCCAGCCAGCCTGTGGCTTTGCCGTAGCGTACTATATAAGGTAGATACTCATCTTCATAGATACCCCTGTTATTTGCCAAGTCAGTCTCTCCTTCCAGTTTTAAAGAAGGGCGGCCACAATCATCCCGCCAAACAAGGCGATGGCCAATCCCCATTCTTTAAGCCACTTCAGGTTTCTTTTCTCAGCCAGATGGACTACAACAGCCATAATTAAGCCGCCGGCTATAGCAGCAACTGTGTTTTTGTTCAGGGCAACCAAGTGCCCTGAGACCAAGGAGCCAAAGGAGCCTAACATGGCCGCGACCGGAATTATCTTAAGCAGCCCCTTGTCCCCCTTGAGAAATCTAGCTTGGGCCCTGTCCATTTTATCTGCAGTTAATGTAGCAAAGACGATCCAGCCTATAGAGCCTAAAATCATGGTCCAAACAGCGTTAGCAAAAGCTACATTGGTCATGGGATCTATACCCAGGTGTACGCCTACAGCTTCTGTGCCAAAACCAACTGCCATAAGCTCAAACATTACTGAACCGATGAAAGACAATCTCATCCAGGCCATGGGACCGCCCACTGTTACTAAAAGGGACAAAAGTCCAGTCAGTATGACCAGGGATGGTCCAATAGAGGTGATCATACTGCATTTCATGGCTGACTTCATTTGTGTATCACTAAGTCCGATGGTCTTCCCTGTCACGTAGGATTTCCTTGCAAAAACAAAGGCCTGATAGAGCACTAGGGCGATGGCCGTTCCAGCTGCGATCCACATGGGTGCACTGTTGGCAATCTGCAGGTATTCCACGTTCTTTCCTCCCGTATTCATTATTATTATCCCTNGTTGGTTCCACAGGTACAGGAAAAATCCTCCTGCAGCAGAAAAGCTACAGGTCTTAGCCTGTAGCTCCGCTTTTAAAGCTTATTGTGCCCTATTTCAGGTAAAAATTTACAAAGGTTTCAAGTGCCTGAACTGCCGCCCGGGGATTTCTGTAGACCGGCAATCCCCCTTCTTCCAGCACGGCGACAAACTGATCGTAGTGGCGGGCGCCGTTAACTGAAATCACCAAAGGCTTGTTGTACCTTCTCCCCAGCTCCACAAGGAGGTTGGCTAAGCCGTCTGTATCCCCAGCATTTTTGGGACTGCTCTTCAAGGCATTGGAATGGGGGACTATGCTGACTAAGACACAATCCACATTATCATCCTGCAGCACAATCTCCACGTAGTCCGCAAACAGCTGATCGTCAGCCATGGGAGTTACGTCCAAGAGAGCGGTTGAAAGATCAACCAGGCCGTGGATATCTGTTTCCCTCAGTTTTGCCAACGTCTGCGGGCTTAAGCTGGCAGGCACTAGGCTTCCCAGCTCGTCTGCGACAATTGTGGATTCAAAACCTGCGTTAAAGATAGCGGCTAAACGGTTGCCTCTAGGTGTTTTTTCTGCCAGCAGTGAAAATATCCGCAGGTAGTCATAAAACTCCTCCAGCTTGTCCGCGAGGATCACGCCTCCCTGCTTCGCTGCAGCCCTAAACACTTCATAGTTGCCGCTCATGGCAGCAGTATGGGAAGCAGCTGCTTTGGCACCGGCTTCAGTCTTGCCTGATTTGTAAACCAGGATGGGCTTGGCAATATTTTGCGCTAATTCATGGAAAAGCCTTCCCTCCCCAGGGGCTAAGCCTTCGATATAAAGGGAGATCAGATCAATTTTAGGATCGTCTGCGAAGTAGGCTAAAAGGTCGCTCATCTTCACATCATATTGGTTGCCAAAACTGACGATGGCCTTAAAGATTTTGCTGCTTTGCAGTGCATCGATGGATGTCAGGGCCAGAGCACCGCTCTGGGTCAGCAAAGCGGTATTGCTGCCTGCGGAATATTTAAGCCCGAGTTTCTCTTCTTCGATAAACAGTGTGTTTACTCCCTTACCATCAGCCCCTGGGGCGAAAAAGACGCCCATGCAGTTCGGTCCAATCAGCCGCAGCTCTTTAGGCCTGACCCGGTCCATTTCCTCCACAAACTGTCTGTATTCCAAATCGGCAGGCAGACCTGAGATCACTATCACAGCCTTGGCCCGTCCGCTCAGATCCTTCACAAATTCTGCGGTACTGGCAATCGGGGCCACATAGACCACCAGATCTATCACCTTGGGAACATCCTGGAAGTCTTTATAAAGCTGATACTCTGTGTCATTAATTAATACAGAGCCGCCCCTGGGATTCACCAGGTATAAGTCCCTTTGGCCGGCCTGGTGCAGCAGCTTGGCGATCTCCCTGGCCATACTGGGCCTTGATAGGTTAGTTGAAACCCCAATGACTGCGACACTTGCCGGCCTAAAGAACATCTCCAGGTTTTCCCGATTAACTTGAGGCAGCTGGGGAGCTTGTTCTTTAAGTCCGAACTCAGCATAGCCGTCAATGGCAACTAGCTGCCCTGAGCCGCTGAACACCAGGGGATTAATATCCAGCGACTGGATCACGTATTTGGAACTCTGCTGGCCATAGCTGGAATAGTGATATGCCAGGTGCGACACTTTGCAAAGCGCGTCCGCAATTAGGTCTAGATTGGCTTCCTTGTCAGTTTCCCTGAATTTATGCGCTATTTTGAGACCATCGACAAAGGCTTTGGCATCTTCCTCAGCGATGGGGGGCAGTAAAATGTTGGCCGGATCATAGTGCTTAGCAAAGAACTCAGCGTCATCTCCGCCCTTGCTGACTAGGATGATGGGTCCGAACTCGCCATCTTCCCGGCATCCGATCATGGTTTCATTGCCCAGGGAGGGGGTGTAGGGCACAAACTCAACAAGCAAAAATCCTTCTACAGCAGGCTGCTTGTCTTGGGGGAAATGGGAGAGAACCTCGTCTTTCATGCGCTCCATGGCAGCCTTGAGACCCGCTGGATCCCAATTTCGCAAAATCTTAACGCCCCCTAATTTCTGCTTGTGGGCGATCTCGGGCGATACAATTTTCACCACAAGCTGTCGGCCAAACCCGCCTAGTGTTTGATCCTCCAATGCGCCTGGGTCTCTTACTATCAGGTACTTGGGGGTCTGAACTCCTATCACGTTTAGGATTTCATAGACTTCAAACTCATACAGGATCTTTCTGCCTTCCCGTTCCGCCTTTGTGAAAATGCGGTCAACTGTGCTGCTGATACGCTGGTCTAGTTTTCTCACCTGAATCCTCCTGCCTGGATATTCCTTTTGTCAGCCACCATTGTATTATAAAATATAATTAACAGTTCGGCAACATTAGGCTTGCCGCCTACCAGGTTTCGTAATGAATTTTCTCCGGATCCCAGGTTGGGGGCTGGGGCCTTTCTTCTGCAGGCTGCCCCATGGAGATTACTGCCGTGGGAATGATTTCAGCAGGGAGTTTGAGCACTGCCCGGAGCTGCCTGTACCAGTCGGAGTCGACGGTGACTCCCAGCCAGACTCCGCCTAGGCCGATTCCATGAATGGCCAGCAGCATATTCTGCGTGGCCGCGAAGCAATCTGCATAGAGATGTTCCCTTCTTGCTTCGACCGAGCTGTCGCCGCAGATTACAAAGGCAGCCTGAGCATCAGAGAGCATGTGGGCGTAGCGTTTCCCTGCAGCCAGCGTGTTTAATGTATCGCGGTCTTTGATAACGATAAAGTGGAATGGCCGTCGATTCATGGCAGTTGGCGCAGCAAGGCCCGCCTGCAGTATGGTGTAGATGGCCCCATCCTCTACAGGCTCAGCTCTGTAACGCCGGATGCTGCGCCTTTCCAAAATCGCGGTGAGCACATCAATCTTGCTCGCGACAATATTTNGCCTTTGAACACTGTGATTAGTCACTTTTTCGCCTCCCATTAATTCTTTGTTATGCAATATAGTTTCTGCGGCAGAGGGCAAACTCCTTGATCCTGTGGAGGATCAGCTATTGCCTTGCATAGCTGCATTGTTCTAGCCTCCGAATTTTCACAGCTGAAAATGGCTAGAATATTTTAGTGGGGGAGGTTGAACTAAGGAGAAGGAAATATTCTACTGGACTTGACAAAGCAAATAGTAAGTATTATCATTAAAATACATGACAGATTAGGATAGAATCCTAAAATACGCAGCTTATAAGGAGGGCATGTCATGAACAGAATTGGTTTAGCGAATGAAGCGACGAAAAAGGTGGCAGAGCACTTAGATCAGCACCTCGCCGACCTTCATGTACTTTATACTAAGCTTCACAACTATCATTGGAATGTAGAAGGCACTGGGTTTTTCACAATCCATGCCAAACTGGAAGAACTGTATGACGGCGTGGCAGAAGAGATTGATGAAGTAGCCGAGCGCATCCTGATGATCGGACATCGTCCATCTGCATCGCTGGCAGAATATCTTAAGAAGGCAAAATTGAAGGAAGCAGACAGTGCACCTATATCCAGCAAGGATCTTGCCGAGGACCTCTTATCCGATTATGGTCACCTAGTGGCAGGCTTGCGGGCTGGAATTGCCGCTGCCCAAGAGGCCAATGATGAGGTCAGTGCCGACTTGATGATCGGCAGCCTGGCAGAGTACGAAAAGACTATCTGGATGCTGGATGCTTTCTTGAAATAAACGAAAACTGCCTCCCAACCACATTCATAGACAGTAACCCTCGCATTGATGCGAGGGTTACGTCGTTAGAAGGCGATCCTGCTCCAGTCAAAGAGCTGGCCAGGATCCCATTTGCGCGCCGGATCATAGGCCTGGTGGCTGATGATGTTCTCCCTGGAGATGCTGTAGTCTCTGGTAAGCTGAGCCAAGAGCTGCTTTAATGCGAGATACTGGGCATCGGTGTAGCCTCGGTCATCTGCTTTAACCAGCGTATTGGCGAGTGAACCGATGACACCTTTCATTTCTCCCCTTGTCCCAATGCCCAAAAGTTCAATGCCAATTGCATAGCGGTTCATCGCATCTGAAAGCCTGGGGTTACCTTGCCAAGACCCGGCCCCGGCATGGCGGGCGATGCGATCATCCTGAACAAACTGGTAGATGGTGCCCTCTCTGTCGATTACATAGTGGGCTTCCACTCCATAGTCGTCAAAGATGTCCCTGATTCTGCCGATTTCATAGGGACTGCCTGGATTGACCGCGGCATCGCTGATGGCATGGAGCATTATGTATTCGATATCTGCTGGGCCCCCGGCCTCTTATTAACTTGGGATCCATCTGCCCTCCATGTGATCATGCCCCCCGGCGGTTTGATAATTTCGACTTCTTGCCGAGGTATGAAGATGGCTGTTACAGCCCTCCTTCCATTCATAAATATAGTCGTTTGGGGGGAGAAGGGCTCTGCAACCGCCCCTTCCCATCTGGAGAATTGCCAGCCTGCAGCCGGCAGGGCCCTCAGCTCCGCTGCGCTCCCTTTCACGAAGTNATCGGTTCGTTCCGGTTCCACCACACCCTGTCCCTGGACGAGAACTGTTAGTTCTGCCAGGTCCCTAGCTGGGCTGCAGCCTGTGGCAAACAGTGCACCTAGTAGCAAAAGGCCAGTTAAAATAGTTCTTTTCACAACAATCTTCCTCCTAACAGATATTCTCTTCCCTTCTGGTTGCCGCTCTGGCTTCCTCCAAGCGGCAAAATGGTAAGTGCTGTAAAGACCGGGAGGTGCTGGCTGGTGAAAGAACGAATAGAGAATTATGGGCAGCAAAGGAGGAGACGCTATGCCATTTACCATTGTCAGGCAGGACATTACCAAGCTGGAAGTGGACGCCATTGTCAATGCGGCGAATACCGCTTTGCTGAAGGGCGGGGGCGTGTGCGGCGCTATTTTTGCAGCCGCGGGCAGTGAAAAGCTGGAAGCCGCCTGCAGGCAGCTTGCCCCGATTGAAACGGGGGAGGCGGTGATCACTCCAGGATTTGACTTGACTGCTAAGTTCGTAATCCATACCGCAGGGCCAGTCTACCGCGATGGGGCCGGCGGTGAAGAGAAACAGCTGCGTGCCTGCTATTCTAACAGTCTTAAGCTGGCGATTGAGACTGGCTGTGAGAGTATTGCCTTTCCCCTAATCTCAAGTGGGGTTTATGGCTATCCTAAAAAGGAGGCGCTTAGGGTTGCCATGGATGAGGTGCAAAGTTTCTTAGCAGACCATGAACTAGATGTGTACCTTACGGTCTTTGATAAAGAAGCCTTTACTGTGAGTGAAGAACTTCTCGGTGAGGTTCATAGCTACCTCGATGCCAACTATGTGGCAGAAGATGTGGAACATCGCAGGCGGCAAGGAAATCTGCTTCCAAGAGAAGAAGCACAGTTGCTTGCTTCCCATTCTGTAAGGGAAATGGCGCCTAGGGCCCCCTTGGAGGATTTGGTGGGGAATTTGGATGAACCCTTTGCCGAGACTTTGCTGCGCCTCATTGACGCCAAAGGAAAAAGCGATGTGGAAGTTTATAAAAAAGCTAACCTAGATCGACGGCTCTTTTCGAAAATCCGCAGCAACAAGGGTTATATGCCCGGGAAGCGTACGGTAATCGCCCTCGCCATTGGTCTGGAGCTTTCTTTAGACGAAACGAATGATCTATTGAGGCGCGCCGGCTACGCGCTGTCCCACAGCCAGGTATTCGATGTAATCGTGGAATATTTTATCAGGCATGGGAAATACGATATTTTCGAGATTAACGAAGTGCTGTTCAGCTATGACCAACCCCTGCTAGGGGGTGCCTAGAGCCCATTATTGATTTGTCGCTTTGCAGGCGACCTCCTCGCCTTCCTGCAGTGCTATCCTTAGGGCAAGCAGACATTAGAGGGGGTAATCAGCGTGAAAAAGGGTCTAACAGAACTTGTTTTTGTGCTGGACAAAAGTGGGTCTATGAGCGGCCTGGAGAGCGACACCATTGGCGGTTATAACTCCATGCTGCAAAAACAGCGGCTGATCGAGGGAGAATGCATTGTTACGACAATGCTTTTTGACCATGGTTACGAACTGCTCCACGATCGCATTGATCTTAGGGCCGTCAGNCCCATGACAGAGCAGGAATATCAGGTAGGAGGTTCGACTGCACTCCTTGATGCCCTGGGAATTACGATCAGCAAGATTCGCAGCGTTCAGAAGAACACGGCGGAAGAGTACCGAGCGGAGCAGGTTATGTTTGTAATCATCACCGACGGGCAGGAAAACAGCAGCCGCGAGTACTCTCTGGAAAAGATCAAGGCCCTGGTGGAAAGGCACAAGAGTCAGGACGGCTGGGAGTTCATTTTCCTGGGGGCGAACATTGACGCTATCGAAACTGCCGGCCATTTTGGCATCAGTGCAGACCGTGCCCAGAGTTTCCATGCCGACCAGGAAGGTGTGGCCCTCAACTTTGCGGTAATCAGCGAGAGTGTAGCCCAGTTCCGCCAGGAGGGGCAAATTTCAGAGAGCTGGAAAGAAGAAATCGAAAAGGATTATAAAAAGCGGGGCGGCAAGCGCTAATCCAAGCGAGGCCTGGTTTACCTATACTACAGTCTACACTGACCAAACAGCTGTGAAAAGCAGATGTTTGGTCTTTTTTCATTGACAATGTCCAGGTCTTTTGCTACTATCGGAGGTAAACTCGGCGAGAATGATTATCAGTGTCATGCGAGGGATGGCTATGAAGAAATCAATCAGGATATTGTACATAGGACTGGGCTTCTTGTTTACTGCCCTGGGGGCGATTGGCGTTATTCTGCCTGTTTTGCCTACTACGCCATTTTTGCTGCTTGCATCCTTCTTCTTCTCTAGAGGTTCTGAGAGGTTTAATCGCTGGTTTGTGGGGACAAAACTCTACAGGCATCATCTAGCAGAGTTTGTGGAAAACCGTGCCATGACGTTAAAGACTAAACTTGGCCTGGTGACCATGGCCTCAGCGGTGATGCTCTTTTCTGCCTTGATGGTAGAGATCATCTACTTCCGCATCTTTATGGGTCTGGCCATGCTGTTTCTCTATTACTACTTCGCCTGTCGGATCAGAACCATTAAGCCTGGCAGGGGGGAGGTCCAGCTGGCAAATGACAATGCCTAGAACTCGACTTGATCTAGAGGATAAGCGGGCGCAAGAAAAGGATGTTGTGGGCAAGATGATTCGCATTTACTGTAAAGGGCATAAACATTCCCGCGCCGTCCTTTGCCCAGACTGCCTGAAGCTGCTTAGCTATGCCCAACTGCGCATAGACCGCTGTCCCTTTATTGAGACCAAGACATTTTGCAGTAACTGCAAAGCCCACTGTTACAGGCGGGGGATGCGGCAGAGGATTAAGGAAGTAATGCGTTACAGCGGTCCCTGGATGCTTTTGTATCATCCTGTGTTGACCATTCGCCATGTGATTGAAGGACGAAGACAGCGGCAGGCTGAAAAAGGAGTAGCGCCATGATAGATAAGCGTTTAATGAACAAGCTAGGGGAGGCCAAGGTCTTTATTAGCTTGACAGTGCTGTTAAATACGATCTCGCTAGTGGCGAATGTGGTTTCCGTATTTGCCATCGCCAGACTTTTGGAAAATGTGTGGCATGGCACCCATTCACCAGAGATGCTCCTTAAGACCGCCCTTACAGTTCTTGCTGTGATTTTGGTTAGGGGCGTCACGAATATACTTTCGTCCAGAACGTCCTATTTGTCTTCTGCCAACGTCAAGCAAGTGCTAAGGGAAGATTTGTACAAAAAGCTGCTGCGTCTTGGCATCTCTTATAATGAGAAAGTGGCCACATCGGAAGTGGTACAACTCGCGGTGGAGGGGATCGAACAGCTGGAGATCTATTTTGGATCTTATTTGCCTCAGTTCTTCTACAGCCTGCTTGCGCCCCTTTTGCTGTTTGCCATCCTCTCTTTTGTGAACCTGAAATCCGCCCTGGTACTTTTGGTCTGCGTTCCTTTAATCCCCATTTCAATTGCAGCTGTCCAAAAAATTGCCAAGAGGCTCTTAGGCAAGTACTGGGATACCTACACCAGTATGGGAGACAGCTTCTTAGAAAATATCCAGGGCCTAACCACCCTTAAGATCTATGAGGCCGATGGGCGCAAGTCCGCTGAAATGGACGTAGAGGCTGAGAAGTTTAGGAAAATCACAATGAGGGTCTTAACTATGCAGCTAAACTCTATCACCCTTATGGACTTAATTGCCTATGGCGGTGCAGCCGTAGGCGTTATAATCTCGGTGAATGAGTTTTTAAAGGGAAACATTGGCTTTGCAGGGACATTTGCTATCATTATGCTGTCTGCAGAGTTTTTCATTCCACTTAGGCTGCTCGGTTCCTTTTTCCATGTCGCCATGAACGGCATGGCAGCGAGTGACAAATACTTTAATGTTCTCGATCTGGATGAGCCAGTTCAGGGCCTGGAAACAGCACGTGCCCAAAGCATCGTCTTGGAGCGGGTGAATTTTGCCTACGACGCAGAGCGTCAAATACTTAAGGACATTAACGTAGAGATCCCCGCAAACAGTCTGATTGCCTTTGTCGGTGAATCGGGCAGCGGCAAGAGTACTATTGCTGGTCTGATTATGGGGATTAACAAGAATTATCAGGGTTCGATTCGCCTTGGCGGCAAAGAGATTTCAGATATCGCTGAAGGGGAGCTTATGAAGGAAATTACCCTGGTTAACCATAACAGCTACATTTTCAAAGGCACTGTCAGGGACAACCTTTTAATGGGCAATCAGCAGGCGTCAGATGAAGAGCTGCAGGAGGCCCTAAGGCAAGTAAACCTCCTGGATTTTGTCTCCGGGGAACAGGGACTCGACACCCCTATCTTGGAACAGGGGGCAAATCTGTCAGGAGGCCAGCGCCAAAGGCTGGCTCTGGCTCGGGCAATCTTGCATGACACCCCCATCTACATTTTCGACGAAGTCACTTCGAACATCGATGCGGAAAGCGAAGCGCTGATTATGGATGTCATTCAGCAGCTGGCCCAGGCCAAGACGATTGTTGTGATTTCACATCGCATGGCCAATGTCGTTAACTCCGATCGGATTTATGTTCTCGAAGAGGGCCAAGTGGTGGAAAGCGGCAGGCACACTGAACTGGAAGCTCGAGAAGGTGCTTATGCCAGGATATACAGGCAGCAGCAAGTGTTGGAGGGTTATACCCAGGGCAGGGAGGTGCTTAGCTATGCGTAGAAGCGGATTTAAGGTCATGGGCCATCTAATCGGTTTGGTCAAACCCCTTGGCCATATCATGGCCTTAGCAATTACCACGGGAGTTCTGGGTTTTTTGACTGCCATTTTCATTACCGTCTTTGGCGGGCTGGCGATCGCGGACATTCTCGGATTTCAGGGCCCCTTACCCCTTAGGACTTTGCTCTTTACTGTGATCCTGCTGGCCGTTGCCAGGGGGCTATTGCGGTACGCGGAGCAGCTGAGCAATCACTATATCGCCTTTAAGATTCTGGCCCTGATTCGCAACAAGGTTTTCACCGCCTTGCGCAGGCTCGCCCCTGCCAAACTTGAGGGCAGGGACAAGGGGAATCTGATTTCCATTATCACCAGCGATATTGAGCTCTTAGAGGTGTTCTATGCCCATACCATCTCACCTATTGCCATTGCTTTGCTAACCTCCCTGATTATGGTGGTCTTTATTGCCGGCTACAGTCCTCTCTTGGCTCTCTTGGCGGCAGCAGCCTACATCACTGTGGGAGTTGTGGTGCCCCTAGGTGTTTCTAAGCTGGGCAGCGATGTGGGTCTGGCTTACCGCAATGAATTTGGCGATTTAAACAGTTTTGTCCTGGACAGCCTGCGGGGCCTGAAGGAAATCATTCAGTACGGAATGGGACAAAAGCGCCTGCAGCAGCTGAATGAAAAGACGGACGAGCTGAGCCGCAAACGCAAAGAACTGAAGAAGTACGAAGGTTTGGCCAAGGCCATAACTGATACCGTTATTCTACTTTTCTCCGCAGCTATGCTCTTTGTAAGTCTCCTGCTGTATACCAGGGGCAGCCTCGGCTTTGATGGGGTTTTGATTTCTACCATTTCCATGTTGAGCTCNTTTGGACCAGTTGTGGCCCTCAGCAGTCTCTCAAACAATTTGCGCCATACCNTAGCCAGCGGCAACAGGGTCCTGGACTTGCTCGAAGAAGAGCCGGTCGTTGAGGAAGTTACAGACGGGAAAGCTTTGGATTTTGGCCCCGTAGAGTGCAAGAACATAGACTTTGCCTATGGGGCGGAGCCTATCCTCCAGAACTATTCCCTGCAAATCCAAGAAAACAACATTGTGGGTATTCACGGAAAGAGCGGATCCGGTAAATCCACACTGCTTAAGCTCCTGATGCGGTTTTGGGACGTAGATAACGGCAGCGTTAATATCTCGGGCGAAGACATCCGCACGATGAATACCAGCAGGCTGAGAGATCTCCAGGGCTACCTCACACAGGAAACCCATCTGTTCAATGCTACCATTGCTGAAAACATCAGGATTGCCAAACAAGATGCAACTTTGGATGAGATTATTGAGGCGGCAAAGAAGGCGTCAGTGCATGACTTCATCGTCAGCTTGCCTAAGGGTTATGAAACAAATGTGGGCGAGCTCGGGGAGAGTCTGTCCAGCGGCGAGAGGCAGAGAATTGGCCTGGCCCGGGTTTTCCTGCACGATGCTCCCTTTGTTTTGCTCGATGAACCGACCAGCAATTTAGATAGTCTGAATGAAGGGATGATTCTTAAGTCTCTCTTAGACGAATCGGATAAAAGGACTATGGTCCTTGTTTCCCACCGGAAGTCAACGATGAATATTGCCGATGTAGTAATCGAGATGACAACTGAAAGGGCAAGCTAGAAAACTTAAAAAAAGAGCCGCCAGTTCCAGGTAAATCTGGAATTGGCGGCCTTTTAGTCCTGTGCTTTAGGCTTTAAGCAGAGCTGCCAGGGCCAGAGGGAACTTTTCTTTAGTCAAAGTTTCGATGGCCTGGGCATAGTCCCTGATTTCTTTTTGGGCGTGTTCGTCTAAACGGAGCTTGAGGAAGTGGGCTACAGCCTGCAGGCTGCCTGTCCAGACCCAGCGCACGTAAAGACCGTAGGCAGGCAGGAAAAGCCTCGCCTGCTCCGCACAGACTCCATCTTCCATGGCCTTCTCGTAAAGCCTCAGGCTTGCTTCCACATGCTTTTGCAACGCTTCAGTGTACTTTACCCCGATGGCGTTCTCAAGATTGTCGCCGCTGCCCTGTTTGCGGTTTTCCGGTACCGAACGCCATTCACCCGCGCCTGGGATCAAAAAAGTCGGCTCTTCAGTAATATAGCGCCTGCTTGATTCATTCCAGGCCGTAAGGCGATCATAACCTTCCCCATGTTCACTGCCGATAATATGTTTCCACCACTGTCTGGCCACCATGAGGGGGGCATAGACTTCGAATTTAAGTACAGAATGCCGAAATGGAGAGGTGTGCTGGTGTTCTGCGAGATAGGTCAAGAGCCTTTTCTCCCGATCCCCCATTTCACTGCTTTCTTTATCAAAACTTACTTTAGCGTCATTGACAGGGGACAGATCCGTACCCATCCAATCTTTTAGGGAAACGTAACCATGTTCGCCAATCTGTATTCTAAGTTTGTCCACCTGACAGCCTCCTTATGTTCTTTCTGTTAGTATATCAGCTTTCGGGTTATAAAGAAACACTAACCCCTCCGTGGCGGGGAGAGAGGTACAAGGTTAAAAATTAATATGTAAAATTGTGCNTTTTCGATCAAGATTAAGCAGGAAGCTAGGTGTTGACAGCGAAGTTAAAAGATGCAAAGGTTAAAGACCTTTACTTTTCTTTAGCAACCTGTGCAAACGTTGTCATTGTGGAGGTGATTAGGTCTTAGAGTTTCTTGTTGTCGCTTTTGCAATCAATTTATGGAGGTGCGAAAATGAAAAGATTATCCACGGTTTTCTTCGTGCTGGTCTTAGCTTTATTGGTTAGCCTGCCTGTCATGGCTTCTGTACCTGGTGAGTTATTGATTTGGTCCGATGGGGAGAGNGCTCCGGTTTTACGCGAAGTGGCTAAGCAGTTTGTAATCGAGTACGGTGTAACCGTCAGAATTCAAGAGCTGCCCTTTGGCGACATTCGCGACAATCTGGCCATCGTTGCCCCCACCGGAGAGGGTCCTGACATCATCGTTGGCGCCCATGACTGGTTAGGCCAATTGGTTACCGACGGTTTGATCGAGCCGATTGACATTGCAGATGAGTCGCAGTTTCTCGCCTCAGGTTTAGAAGCTTTTACTTGGGGCGGACAGCGTTACGGTATCCCCTACGCTATTGAGGCAATTGGTCTTATTTATAACAAAGACCTAGCCGGCGAAGACGGCCTTGCAACTTTCGAAGAAATGATCGAACTGGGCAAAGAGCTGAAAGGCGAGGGCAAGTACGCACTGGTAATGCCCCAGCCCGANCCTTATCACACCTTCCCATTTTTCAGCATCTTGGGCGGATATGTGTTTGGTATGGACGCTGAAGGAGTCCTGGATGCCCTTGATGTTGGCTTGGCTAACGACGGAGGGGTGGAAGGTTTTGAACTGTTTAAGTACCTCATGGACGAGGGCATTATGGGCAGGGCCACACCCTATGACACCATGATGAGCCTTTTTCAAAGCGGTGAAGCAGCTGCCATGCTGACTGGTCCTTGGGCCTTTGGCGATGTGCGCTCTGCCGGTGTCAACTACGGATTCCAACAGATCCCTTCTTACAAAGGGCAGTACGGCCGTCCGTTCCTAGGTGCCCAAGGTTTTATGGTGAGCGCCTTTAGCGAAAACAAGATGCTGGCCAATCTGTTCCTCAATGACTTTGTTGCTACAAAAGAAACCATGTTAGCCATCTTTGAGGGCGATCCTCGTCCAACAGCGTTCCTGCCCGCAGCGGACATTATCAATGAGGATCCTGATATGCGCGGCGTAATGGAGTCTGCTGCTGAAGGTATTCCAATGCCTGCAATTCCTGCCATGAATGCAGTCTGGACTGCCTGGAGCGACGCGATTGAACTAGTCATTAATGAGCAGTCTGAACCTAGGCCTGCCATTGAAAATGCAGTCCAATTGATCATTCAAACTATCAAAGACAGCGGCTACTAAAAGCTTGTTACTGCGTTAAATCCATTCCCCTTGAGGCTTATGCTTCAAGGGGAATGCATCTGTTAGTTTTTCAGAAATGGGTGATGGAAAGTGGGCAAGATTATCAAGGGCGTTATACTGGGCATCGTTAANGTAGTGTTCATTTGGATAGCGCTTTACCTCTTGAGCGCCGAAGCCTACTTAGTTTTCGTCCTGCTTTTGTTAGGTGCACTTTTAACGAACCTTCTTTTTATTGTGCCAAAGGGCTATCCTTATCGTTACTTGCTGCCGGCCGCCTTTTTTATGATCCTCTTGGTTGTTTATCCGATCATCTACACGGTCTACATTTCTGTTACCAACTACGGTACAGGCAATATTCTCAATAAGGAGCAGGTAATTGCCCAGCTGGAAGAGAGGTATGTGCGCGATACAGGTTCGCCTGACTTCTCCTTTAGTGCCTATCGGGATCCCCAAAGCGGGCTGTGGTTTCTGTTTACGGATTCCGAGGGAAGGCAAATGGTTGGCCATAGTGGTGAGCTCACATTTGTGGAGCAAGGAGACCCACTTTTAGGCCAGCTGGCAGGGTACACCGAATTGACCAGGGTTGATGTTGCCCAGTCCCTGCAGGAGCTTCAGGCTCAATCCTTCTCCTATGATGAGTCCCGTGAGCTGCGGATGCGCAATATTAATGCTTTCAACCTCTATGAACAGCAGTACAGCTACGACAGGGAAAAAGATGTGCTGCTTGAAGTGCAGACGGGCACTCTTTACACGCAGGAAAATGGCTACTTCCAAGCCCCTGACGGAACTAGACTCACCCCTGGGTTTAGGGCTGTGATTGGGTTCGATAACTTCCGCCGCCTCTTTGGCAACCCTCAGGTTACAGGCCCCTTTGCCCGGGTTTTTGGCTGGACTGTGCAATGGGCTTTGCTTAGTGTAGCCACAACTTTTGTGGTAGGTCTGTTCCTTGCTATCCTTCTCAACGATCCTTATTTGCGTTTACGTAAGCTGTACCGTTCGCTCTTGATTTTGCCCTATGCCATTCCTGCATTTATCTCAGCTCTAATTTGGCGGGGTTTGTTTAATACAGANCTGGGTGTTATCAACCAGATCTTGCAGGCCACCATCGGATCTTCTGTACGCTGGCTGCAAGANCCCCTCTGGGCGAAGGTAGCTTTGGTGATCCTCAATTTGTGGCTGGGATTTCCATATATGATGATCATCTGTTTGGGGGCGCTGCAAAGCATTAATGCTGAGATGTACGAGGCAGCTCTGGTGGACGGGGCCACTACCTGGCAGCAGTTCTGCCATATTACAATGCCCCTTTTGATGGTGAGCGTGGCGCCCCTATTGGTATCGTCCTTCTCCTTTAACTTCAACAACTTTTCTGTAATTTATCTGTTGACGGCGGGACGTCCGCCCATTGTGGGGGCCCAGACTCCTGCTGGGCATACCGACATTCTGATCTCCTATACCTACCGGCTGGCCTTTGAAAGTGGCAGGGGCACTGACTACGGACTCGCTTCCGCGGTTACACTGGTTATCTTCTTGATTACTGGGGTTATTACATTCTTTAACTTCCGGTTTACCGGAGCCCTGGAGGATGTGAGCAAAAATGTATAGAAGGCATTCGTTTTTCAGAGGTCTCTGGCGCCATGCGGTGCTGCTGATCTTTGTCGTTTTCGCTTTGTTCCCGATCCTGTGGGTTATTTCTGCATCTTTTAACCCAAGCAACACTTTAGTTGGGCAGAGCTTAATCCCGAAAAATGCGAGCCTGGCCAATTACAGGGAGATTTTCACCAGTGAGCAGTATCCTATTGCCCTATGGATCAAAAACTCCATTGTGATTGGGCTGATTACCTCTGCCCTGGTTGTGGCCATGACCTCCCTGGCGGCCTATGCCTTTTCCCGCTTTAGGTTTAAAGGACGGAGGGAAGGTCTCTTTGCCTCCCTCTTGGTACAAGTGTTCCCGCAAATGCTGGCTGCTGTATCTATCTACCTCTTAGTGCTTAGCATCGGCAAGCTCATTCCGGCATTGGGCATTAACACCCATGCGGGCCTGATCATGGTTTACCTAGGCGGGGCAATGGGGGTTAATGCCTGGCTGATGAAGGGCTATTTTGACACCATTCCCACTTCACTGGAAGAATCGGCTATGATCGATGGTGCATCACCTTTTCAGGCTTACTATATGATCATTCTGCCTTTAGCCAGGCCTATTCTGGCTGTGATCTTNCTGCTCCAGTTTATTGGAACCTATTCAGAATTTATTCTGGCCAGTGTCCTGATAAGTTCCAGTGAGAAGTACACTTTGGCCGTGGGGTTGCAGCTCTTTATTCATGACCAGTATGCCAGCCGCTGGGGAGTCTTCTCAGCAGCCTCGGTCCTTGGGGCACTGCCAATTGTAATCCTGTTTATGTTCTTGCAGAAGTACTTGGTATCAGGCCTAACCAGCGGTGCCGTGAAGGGATAATATTTACTGCAAATTGCAGTTGACAGAAAAGGGATCCAAACCCCCTAGGAGAATTATTCTAGTCATAATTCAAAAAGGGGGTTTTTGCTATGTCCAGACGATTGGCCGTAAGTGTTTTACTCCTGTTGGCCGTGCTGTTGACAGGATGCGGAGGGCGAGTTGATACCGAGCTGTATGTACGAGACATTTTCGATGTTGTGGAAGGCATGGAAGAAGCTTTGTTTACCCCGTCGACAGTTATCGTTGAGTCCCCCGGTGATGAGTACAATGAACAATTGATTGAACTATTGGAGAAAAGTTTCAGAGGGGCAGCCAACTCCAGGACGCTGACTGAAGATTACACAACCTATGTTGCTGTGGATGTAAAGATCCCCATTTTACTGCTGGAGGATTACTATGACTTGTGGGAAAATGAGGACGCGATCGGGATCATTGTCTTTGATATGGATGAGGNCGGGATAGGATTTGGTCTTGGCCTAAACAGCGACAAGCTGGACGAAATGTTCGCTGCCTTCCAGGAACAGCTCTGGGATACCGCTTCTATCGAAGATTTTACCTTCACCATCAGGCTGATCAACGACATGAGGGAATCGGTTCTCGCCAGTTTCCAGGGCGTTTATGTGAACCAGATGCCCATCGCCTATGAAGAGACCTTTGAGATGGACAGGCGGGATACCCTGGAAATCAGGCTGGGTGATGTAGCCCGAGATGCTGCCTACCTGGATGGACTGGTTGTCATAGGGGTTGTGGAGTAATTCGGTTTAGAAAGACTTTACACCGGGGGCGGCAGCTCCCGGTGTTTCCTGGTTTAGATGGTCTGTACACTTTAAACAAAGGAAGCACGGCTATGGAAAACTTGAAGATCATCACAGATAGATTGATTATCACGACACTTAATGAAAGTATGGCTGAACGCGTTCACTTGAACTCTTTAGATCCGGACAACCAGAAGTACGTACCAGACGAGGTCTTTGCAACTGTGGAGGAAGCCCGAGGGGTAATTAGCTTCCTGATGGAATGTTATAAAGGTGCAGATGGACCCTTTGTCTACCCGGTGCTGCTCAAAAGCGGGGAAAATATTGGGTATGTGCAGGCTGTGCCCTTAGGCGAGGAGTGGGAAGTAGGGTACCATATTGCAGAGTACTGTACAAGGAAGGGCTATGCTTCCGAGGCTCTGAAGGCATTCTTGCCTGTAATCATGAAACGGCTGGAGATAGGGCAGATTTGGGGAGTCTGCCGCAAGGATAACAGAGCCTCCTGCCGGGTATTGGAGAAGTGCTCCTTCGAGCTGGTGTCATGCAGGAAGGGGCCTTACCACGGAGAGGAACATATGGTGTGCAGGTATGTTTATCACCTGAGTGAATAAACAGAGATGATTCCGGGAGGCCTAGAAATGAGAACTTATGAATTCAGAACCTTAACCCCTGAAGATATCTCTGCCATGGAGCGTCTGCTGATGGCCAGGCAAAACAGAGAGGCCGAGACATTTCCTTACCAGAAGAACAGNTGCCTGCATGAGGAACGCATTGGGGAGAGACTTCGGCACTTTCTGACCAAAGACAAGGCTATCGGGATGGGGGCTTTCGTAAACGGGGAGCTTGCCGGGTACATCTTAGGCCTGATCAGAATCGATACGCGCAGCGGCAGGTGCGTGATAACCCCCTATGAGGGAGTTGCAATTAGAGGTGGACAGCCTGCAGAGCTCATTAGGCATCTCTATGCGGAGGCTGCCCCCTTCTGGCTGGAACACGGCTGCTATAGTCATTCCGCTTATGTGCCCCTTGCCAATTCCATCTACTATGATGCTTTTTTGGGCTTGAGCTTTGGCATTGAGCAGGTTCATGCAGTGTTAGAGATTGGAGAGTACAAACCCTTCGAGGGCCTGGCTGATGTGAAGATCAGGCTGGCAGGGGCACAGGANCAAGATACAATGGGCCGGCTGTCCAGTGTGATCTCGAATTACCAAAACCAAGCCCCGGACATANGGGAAGGGTTCAGGGAACTTTTGGGGGACGAAGGCAGCCTGGTTTTGCTGNCGGAGGCAAAAGGTGAGGCGCTGGGATTTCAGGTGTATAGAAGCATTGGCCCGGCATTGATGGTTCCAGACTCCGCGGTAGAACTATGCGTTGCTGGTACACTCAGGCGCTTCATGGGCCGGGGAGTCGGCAAGGGTCTGATGAATGCAGGCATCAGCCTCATGAAAGACAAGGGATACCGCTACATCACAACAGACTGGAGAATAACTAATCTGGCTTCTTCCACCTTTTGGCCCAAGTGCGGGTTTAGACCCATGGCGTATAGAATGCATCGATTCATTGATCCCAACTATGCCTGGGCTAATGTAAATAATCCCATGAATCAAGAGGTCCAGCCTTGATCCTTAGCAATCCCCTTGAGGGTCAATTGTCTTGTTATGTCCCCAGCACATCCGCTTCTACATAGGGATACTGCTTCAATATCGGGGGAGCCGCTTTCCCTGGTATAGCCCCAAATTGTATCTACGGACAGATCGAAAATCTCAGCCAACTCCTGCGCGGTGAGCAGTCTCTTTTTCGCCATATTATCCCTCCTTGTGTTTGGTTTAAAATTCAACACAACCTACATCAGCCAAAACAAGGAACGGCAGGNAGGAAGGAGAAGTATTCTTGAAGCATGCTGCAAATTAAGACTATAGAGTGGAGACAATTAATGAACAAAAGCAAGTCCATTATCCTAACAGAAGGTAATATTCTCAACGCCCTGACAAAACTGGCCATGCCCATCATCGGCACTTCCTTTGTGCAGATGGCCTATGGGTTCATTGATATGATTTGGGTGGGCCGAATCGGCTCTGGGGCGGTAGCTGCAGTAGGCACAGTAGGTTTTTTCACCTGGCTCGCCAACGCCTTTATTGTGATCCCCAGAATCGGAGCGGAAGTCGGTGTCGCCCAGTCCATTGGGGGCAAGGATCATGCAGGGGTGACCCGGGCAATTCGACACAGCCTGCAATTAATTCTGGCCCTGATTCTGCTTTATGGCGTCTTTTTGGTCGCGCTGCGAGAACCTCTCCTTGGCTTCTACCAGCTGGGGGAGGAAATCCAGGGGATGGCCAGCGACTATTTACTGATCATAGTTATTGGGTTTTTCTTCTTTGCCACAAACCCGATCTTTACAGCAGTTTTTAACGGAGCCGGCGACAGCACAACGCCCTTTCGCATCAATACTGCAGGTTTGGTTGTCAATATTGTCCTCGATCCGATCCTGATCTTTGGTTTAGGACCCTTCCCCCACCTTGGGGTGAAGGGGGCAGCTATCGCCACAGTTATAGCCCAAATCACGGCCAGCACATTGTTTATCCTGGAAGCCCGCAGAAGGCCTGAGCTGTTCACCGACCTTAAGTTTTTCACCAGGCCTGATCTCAGCTACGTCAAGCAAATGTTTAAGATGGGGCTGCCCATGTCTGTACAGAGCGCTTGCTTTACCCTGATTTCTATGACCATCGCCCGCATTATTTCCGACTGGGGGCCGATGGCCATCGCTGTTCAGAGGGTGGGAGGGCAGATCGAGCAGATTTCCTGGTTGACTGCAGGCGGGTTCCAATCTGCCATGAGTGCTTTTACCGGGCAGAACTATGGGGCAAAATTAGGGCACAGGGTTTATCGAGGCTACTTTGTGGGTCTGGGGATTGTCACATGTGTCGGAATTTTTGCCACAACCGTCTTGCTTGTGGGTGCAGAAAAACTGTTTGGCATATTTATTCCGGAACCAGAGGTGATCGCTCTGGGGGCATCTTACCTGAAGATTATCGGCATTTCCCAGCTACCCCAGGCTGTGGAAATTCTTACCGCAGGGGCCTTTATTGGGCTGGGCAAGACAGCACCCCCTTCCATTGTCGGCATCAGTCTCAATCTGCTTAGGATCCCGGTTGCCCTTCTCCTTTCTGCCACAGCCTTAGGTTTGGATGGGGTATGGTGGGCGATCAGCCTTTCCAGCATTCTGAAAGGCATCGTCTTGAGCACATGGTACTTGCGTTTTATGCACACAAACGAAGAGATGCTTCAGCTCCGTACAGAGGCAATTTAGAGGAGGAATTACTGTGGACTTAAATTTGCACGGTCTTGAGAACTCGTACTTTTCCGAACGTTTTCCCACCTACGGTCGGCGCGGCATGGTGGCCACATCCAACGCCCTAGCGGCCCAGGCCGGTTTGGAGATGTTAAAAAAAGGGGGAAATGCGGTTGATGCGGCCCTGGCAGCCGCTGCTTGCCTCACAGTGTGTGAGCCGACAGCCAATGGAATTGGGGGAGATGCCTTTGCAATTGTTGCTTTTTCTGGCAAACTCTACGGGCTTAATGCCAGCGGGCCTGCGCCCCAGGGGATTTCCCTGGAAACTTTGGTCAAACAGGGCTATCAGGAAATTCCCAGACACGGTTTTGTCCCGGTGAATGTACCCGGTGCCCCCGCAGGCTGGGTTGCCCTTTCTAAGCGGTTTGGCCGCCTGCCTTTAACTGAAGTCTTTGCCCCGGCGGTTGCCTATGCCGAAGAGGGCTATGCAGTCTCACCCGTATTGGCCCGGCAATGGGGCCGTGCTTTTGAGATCTATAAGAAGTGGCTCCAAGGGGAGGAGTTTGACGAGTGGTTCAAAACCTTTGCCCCTGAGGGAAGAGCCCCTAGGCCAGGCGAGGTGGTACGCCTGGGCAATCACGGCCGGACGCTCAGGCGGATCGCGGAGACTATGGGTGAAGTCTTCTACCGCGGTGAAATTGCAGAGCAAATAGATGGGTTTTCCCGCAAACACGGCGGCTTTTTACGAGCCGAAGACTTAGCGGACTATGAGGCGGAGTGGGTTGATCCTATCTCTACTGAGTATCGGGGTCTGGAAGTGTGGGAAATTCCCCCAAATGGACAGGGCATTGTAGCCTTAATGGCGCTGAATATTCTCCGGGGCTTTGACTTTGCCCGGGAAGATAAAAATTCACCCCTAACTTACCATCGGCAAATCGAAGCTTTGAAGCTGGCTTTTGCCGATGCCCAAAGCTACGTCACCGATCCAAGGTACATGCAGGTCAGTGTGGAAGAACTGCTCTCTGAGTCCTGGGCCGCTGAAAAGCGGAAGCTGATTGGTACAAGAGCAATTACGCCCCCGCGTTCGGAAGAGACCAAGGGCGGCACAGTGTATCTTACCGCAGCGGATGGCGACGGCAATATGATTTCCTTGATACAGAGCAATTACATGGGTTTTGGCTCTGGGCTGGTTGTACCCGGTACCGGGGTCGCCCTCCATAACCGAGGCCATAACTTCTCCTTTGATCCCGACCACCACAACTGCCTGGCTCCTGGCAAGAAGACCTACCATACGATCATTCCCGGTTTCTTGACCAAAAACGGCAAACCCCTTGGGCCCTTTGGGGTAATGGGCGGCTTTATGCAGCCCCAAGGGCATGTGCAGGTGGTCATGAACTTGACCGACTTTGGGCACAACCCTCAGGCCGCGTTGGACGGACCCCGTTTTCAGTGGATGAAAGGTTTGCAGGTGCAATTAGAAAAGACAGTTCCAAGTTCTATCGTGCAGGAACTCCTGGAAATGGGCCATGAGATCACGGTAACAGAAGAAAATTCAGGTTATGGCCGGGGCCAAATTATTCTGAGGGCAGATAACGGCACGCTGATAGGGGGAACAGAAAGCCGGGTTGACGGCACAGTGGCCGTTTGGTAGCGGGCAGGAATGCGCTGTTTAGAATAGAAACATTCAAGCAAACCTTACCTTAGGAAAAGAGGGACTGCCCATGATCTACTTCGATCAGGCCGCCACATCTTACCCCAAGCCGCCTGAAGTGGCCAAAGCCATGTGCCAGGCACTGTCCTATGCAGGTAACAGCGGACGGGGTAGTCATCAGCTCAGCTTGGCGGCGAGCCGTCTGGTCTATGAGGCCAGATGTGAGCTGGCGGATTTTTTCGGGGCTGAAGATCCAAGCCGCATCGCCTTTACAGCCAACGCCACCGAGAGTTTGAATTTGGCTTTGTTTGGAAGCCTAAATGCGGGTGATCATGTCATTACCACAGAGACAGAGCACAACAGCGTGCTGCGTCCCCTGTACCGCCTGGAGGAAAGGGGCGTAGAGCTAAGCATGCTTCCTGCTGATCGCAAGGGTGCCGTTGACTTTACCGGCTTGGGAGATCATTTACGCCCTAATACGAGGGCAGTTGTCTTAACCCATGCGTCGAATGTCACAGGCAATCTGCTGGATATCGAATCTGTGGGAGCATTTTGCCGGCAGCACCATCTCATCTTCATTGTGGATGCGGCCCAGACAGCAGGATTTTACTTGTATGATCTCAAGCGGTCGGCAATTGATATCCTCTGCTTTACAGGCCATAAAGCCCTCTATGGGCCCCAGGGTGTGGGCGGCATCTATGTCAGGCCGGGTATCTTTTTGCGTCCTTTAAAAATGGGAGGAAGCGGAATTCAGACCTTTTCCAAGACCCACCCCATCCAAATGCCCGAAGCCCTTGAAGCCGGTACACTCAATGTGCCGGGGATTGCAGGCCTTCTCGCCGGAATACGCTATCTGCAGGAAAAAGGCTTGGACAAGCTTCGCCAGGAGGAAGAAGAACTGACCAACTATTTTTATGCAGAAGTCAGGAAAATGCCAGGTGTGGAAGTATATGGGGATTTTGATGCTCAGCATCGCTGCCCAATTGTGGCGCTGAATATTACCGGTTTAGAGTCGAGCTTTGTCAGCCAGGTTCTAGTGGATGAGTATGAAATCTGTACACGTCCTGGCGGACACTGCGCGCCTTTGCTGCATATTGCCTTAGGTACAGAGAAAAGCGGAGCGGTGCGTTTTAGCTTTTCCCATTTTAACCGTAAGGAAGAGCTGGATCTGGCCTTGGAGGCAATTGGCGATCTGGCCCGCAGGGACTGGGGTGAGTTTCTGTGAGTGTCAAGCGGGTAGTGGTGACCTTTAGCACTACGACAGAGGCGATGGCCTGGGAATGTGCCTGCAAGAAGGCTGGCTTGCCGGGGAGGCTGATTGCTATGCCTGTCCAAATCAGTGCTGAGTGCGGCCTGGTTTGGCTGATCACCCCTCAGGACAGGGAACTCTTGCTGGAACGCGGGAGGGAACTCGGTTTAAATTACAGAGATGTGGTAGAATTGGAGTAGAAGCGAGGTGGGAGCATGTCAGAAAAAATGTTGTTCTGTAAAGGCGGAGGCTGAACCGCGAAACTTGGACCGGCGGTCCTAGAAAGTATTTTAGCAAAACTTCCCAGGGTTGAGGATCCGAATTTTCTGGTTGGTTTTGACCATGCAGACGATGCCGCAGTGTATAGGCTGACTGAAGATCTAGCCATAGTGCAGACTTTGGATTTCTTCCCACCGATGGTAGACGATCCCTACATTTTTGGTCAGATTGCTGCGGCCAATGCCCTTAGCGACGTCTATGCCATGGGGGCTGTTCCCAAGACGGCGCTCAACATAGTCTGTTTCCCGGAAAAGATGGATATAGATATTTTGAACCAGGTGCTGCAGGGCGGCAGTGAGAAAGTAGTGGAGGCCGGAGCGGTCTTAGCCGGCGGCCATTCCATTGACGATGTAGATGTGAAATATGGCTTGTCGGTGACGGGAATTATTGATCCCAAAAAGATATACACCAATGTGGGCTGCAGGCCTGGAGATGTGCTGATCCTCACCAAGCCTTTAGGCGTAGGAATTGTGTGCAGCGCAAATCGGGTGGGAGAAGCTTCCGCAAGTGCGATGGAAGCAGCAATTCGGTCCATGACGACCTTGAACAAATATGCCGCGCAAGTTGTGCGCAGCTTCCCTGTGAACTCCTGCACTGATGTGACCGGTTTTGGCTTCTTAGGGCATTTGCATGAAATGCTGGGTGATAGTGCGTCGGCTGTTATTTACAGCGATCAGATTCCCCATATTCCCGAGGCACTCCACTATGCTGAGGAGTTTTTGATCACCGGTGCGGCCCAGCGTAATCGGAATTTCCTGGAACACTACGTTCAGATCGAACCTCAAGTGCCCTTTGGCATTGAAGAAGTACTCTTTGATCCCCAGACTTCCGGGGGGCTTTTGGTCAGCCTTCCAGGGGAGGCAGGAAGGGAAGTCCTAACTGAGCTGGAAAAACTCGGCCTGCCCTGCGGCATTGTCGGGGAGGTTGTGGCGAGAAGCGAAAAGGAGATTGTTGTGCGATGAAAAAGACGGTTGATGCCACAGGCTTAGCTTGTCCTTTACCCGTTGTGGAGACGAAAAAGGCCCTGAAGGAAATGTCCCGGGGCGAACTGGAAGTGATTGTGGATAATCTAGTCTCTTTGCAGAATCTGGAGAAAATGGCCAAACAGCTTGGTCTTGCCCACAAGCTCGAGACGATCAGTGATAATAAGCATGTTATCCAGATTGCTGTTAGCGAAAAACAAGGTGAGGCGGCCTCCCCCAGCGAAGAGACTGGAACTCGGTCTTCGGGGGGTGCTGTTGTCGTGTTGTCGTCAGACAGGATGGGAAATGGCGATGACGAGCTCGGGCGAGTCTTGATGAAGAGCTTTGTTTACGCCCTGACAGAAATGGACCCCTTGCCGGCTAAAGTCCTGCTTTATAATACCGGTGTAAAACTGTCGATTCAGGGGGCTGATACCTTGACTGATTTACAGAAGCTTGAGGGGCAGGGTGTGGAGATCCTAAACTGTGGAACATGTCTGGACTTTTTCCAGCTCGCCTCTGAACTGGGTGTGGGTTCGGTAACCAACATGTATGAGATTGTGCAAAGTCAGATGGAGGCCGAAGTGATTATCAAACCGTAGCCTTGAAGGGGGTTTTTGTGTTGAGGTATTTCACGTGGTTCAGACCAGAACAACACGACTATGCATATGCCGAGCGGTCGATGAAGGCAGGTTTGGCAGGTTTTGAGGTAGTCTATCGCCAATCGTACCTAGCTCCCGAGGTGCAGAAGGAATATGTGGACGATCTAAGACGCATCAAAATTGAGTTAGGAGCAAGCTTCACAGTGCATGCGCCAGCCGTTGATGTGAACTTGGGCAGTCTCAATGCCAAAATGCGGCAGGCAGCCTTCGAAGAAATCAGAGAAAGCATGGAGTTTGCCCGCAAGATCGGCGCTTCTGTTGTAGCTATCCATCCAACCCCCGGGATTTTGGGCATGCCAGAGGGCAAATGGTCTAGGGAAGGGCTCCGGCCTCGGCATGAAGCGGCGAAGCTGGCCAGGCAGGAAGAGTATCTAATTCGGGCTGTGAAGGACTTGGCTGACCTGGCGCCTGATCTTTTGCTGTGCCTGGAAAACCTGGTCTATCCCCATGAAGTTTACCGCAGTCCCGAGGACATGGCGGATCTGATTAAACAAGTGAACCGCACCAATGTCGGTGTGACCTTGGATGTGGGGCATGCGGCAGTGTGTGGACATAAGCCTGCAGAGTTTCTGCATCTGCTGCAGGATGAAATTTTCCATGTCCACCTCCATGACAACGACGGCATAATTGACCAGCACTTGCCCTTGGGCCAAGGCGTGGTCGACTATGTGGCTGTAGTTCATGCTCTGCAGAACATGGATTATCAAGGTGTGGTTAATTTAGAGTTCAAGCTGGAAGATCCAGCTGACTACTCCCAATATATACATCAATTTTAGCAGGTGAGGCATGTATACAAAGGATCAACTGAAGGAACATATTGAAAAACTAGGCGTTAAACCGTCTGATACTCTCTTAGTTCACTCTTCCATGAAAGCCCTGGGCGAAGTGGAGGGCGGTGCCGATACCGTTTTAGATGCTTTCAGCGAGTATCTCGCACCCGGTTTGTTGGTGCTGCCCACCCATACCTGGAGTCAAATCAATGACAGCTATAAAGTCTTTGATGTCCTTAAGGAACCTTCTTGCGTTGGGCTTTTGACCAACCTCTTCAGGGAGCGCCCGGGCGTGATGCGCTCCTGGCACCCTACCCATTCTGTGGCAGCTTTAGGCAAGGATGCGGGGGAGTTTATCCAAGGTGAAGAGACACTCGATACCCCTTGCCCACGGCAGGGCTGCTACGGAAAACTATATGATCGCAGGGCCAAGGTGCTCTTCTTGGGCGTGACACTTAACCGTAACACGATCATTCACGGGGTAGAAGAATGGGCCGGCGTGCCCGGCCGACATACTGAAGAATATCAGTTTCTGCAGATTCGCACACCGGATGGCCGCCTATTAGACAGACCCATGAAGCGCCACTTCTTCCCCCTCGGTGATGTTTCTCTAAACTACGTTAAGCTGACGGAACCCTTTTTGCATGAAGGGATCGCAGTGCAAGGGAAAATTGGCGATGCCGAGAGCATTTTAGTTGAGGTTGCACCCATGGTAGAGTTAACGCTGGAATTTCTAAAACGAAACCCCGATCTGTTCGTCGATGAAGACCCCATTCCGAAAGCGTGGTATTGCTAGTGGAACGTTTAAAACAGCAGTTAGGCTTTGTCATGGAAATTGACAAGTTGAAGCACATTTACCGCCAGAATCTTGTGGCTGACGGCTCGCGCCGGGAAAACGATGTGGAACACTCCTGGCACTTGGCAGTAATGGCCGTAATTTTGCAGGAGTACACAGCAGAGCCCGTCGATTTGCTCAAGGTTATGAAGATGGTGTTGCTCCATGACCTGGTGGAAATTGATGCAGGGGACACCTTTTGCTATGATGCCGAGGCTGGGCTGGACAAAGAGGAGCGTGAGCTGAAAGCGGCTGATCGTCTCTACGGGCTCTTGCCTCCGGAACAGGGCGCAGAACTCAGGGCCCTGTGGGATGAGTTTGAGGCTGGAAAGAGCGCGGAAGCAAAGTTCGCCATCTGCCTAGACCGTCTGCAGCCCTTCCTCAACAACTACCATACCCAAGGGGGCACCTGGCGTATGCACAATGTGGCAAGCACCCAGGTACGCAAACGCATGGCTCCGGTGGGGGAATGCTCCCCCAGGCTAGGTGAACTAGTGGAGAACCTGATCGAAGACGCCATCGCCCAAGGCCTTCTAGGGACAGTCCCTCGATCAAAGGAGACAAATTGACGAATCTCGTAAAACAGAAAGAACTAGGCAAATCTGCCTAGTTCTTTCTGTACAGGGGTGGCCTTTATTTCACAACAATGTTATANATGCGGCCGGGTACNTAGATTTCTTTTACGATGGTCTTGCCCTCGATGGCTTTTAGAATGCTGCTGTTGGCCATCACCTTCTCCCTGGCCACTTCTTGGGGATCATCGATATTGACTGTAACATCCCCCCGCACTCTGCCGTTCACCTGAACGCCGATGGCGATGGTCTTGGCAATGGTCTTCTCCTCATCATAATCAGGCCAGCTTTGCTCATTGAGCATGCCCCCAAAGCCAAGGACCTCCCACAATTCTTCCGTCATGTGGGGAGCTACCGGATTGAGCAGGATCAAGAGGGTCTTCATTTCCGCCTCATTGATCGAACCGACCTCATTGATATCGTTAAGCAAGGTCATTAAAGCTGCAATTGCGGTATTAAACTTGAGACTCTCATAATCGTGGCTGACCTTCTTGATAGTCTGGTGCATATTCGCTTCCAATGCTTCGCTGTAGCTGTCGCCCGGCAGCACACTATCCTTCAGCTTCCAGACCCGATCTAAGAAGCGTTTGCAGCCCCTGACGCCGTCTGTGCTCCAGGGAACGCTTTTCTCGAAGTCACCAATGAACATCTCATACATGCGCACTGTGTCAGCTCCGTACTCTGCCACCACATCATCGGGATTGACAACATTGCCCCTGGACTTGGACATTTTTTCGTTGTTCTCGCCCAGGATCATGCCATGGGAAGTGCGCTTTTGATAAGGCTCTGGCTGGGCCACAACACCGATATCATAGAGGAACTTATGCCAAAACCTGGAGTAGAGCAGATGGAGGGTGGTGTGTTCCATGCCGCCGTTGTACCAGTCTACCGGCATCCAGTACTCCAGATGCTCTTTGGCCGCTAGAGCATCATCGTTGTGCGGATCAACATAGCGCAGGAAATACCAGGATGAGCCGGCCCATTGGGGCATTGTATCTGTTTCCCGCTCAGCAGGACCGCCGCAGGTTGGGCAGGTGGTCTCCACCCAGTCTCTGATCTTGGCCAGAGGCGATTCGCCGGTGTCAGTTGGCTCATAGTTTTCCACATCGGGCAGGCGCAGCGGAAGTTCTTCCTCAGGAATCGCTACCCAGCCACATTTTTCACAGTGCACAAGGGGAATCGGTTCGCCCCAATAGCGCTGCCTGGAAAACACCCAGTCCCGCAGTTTATAGTTGACTTTGGGCACTCCCAGGCCCTTTTCCTCAAGCCAGGCAATGATTTTCTGCTTGGCTTCTTCCACATCTAAGCCGTTTAGGAAGCCGGAATTAACCATGGTTCCCGTCTCAGTCTGGGTATAGGCCTCTTTGGTAACATCCCCTCCTGCTACCACTTCCACGATGGGCAGCTGGAACTTAGAAGCAAACTCCCAGTCCCTTTGATCATGACCTGGTACAGCCATAATGGCCCCGGTACCATAGCTCATCAAGACATAGTCCGAGACCCAAATTGTGATCTCTGCATTGTTGACAGGGTTAATGGCCGTCAGGCCTTCGATTTTTACGCCAGTTTTTTCCTGATTCAGCTCAGCACGCTCAAACTCCGACTTTTTGCGAGCTTCTTCCTGGTATGCCCTAATCTCAGCCAGATTTTCAATTTGATCCTGGAGCTCCTCCAATACCGGGTGTTCGGGGGAAATCACCATGTAGGTTGCACCAAAGAGCGTATCGGGCCTTGTAGTAAAGACTGTCAGAGATTCTTCAGTATTCTTGATTTGGAACGTGACGTCTGCCCCTTCTGAACGGCCGATCCAGTTGCGCTGCTGGATTTTCACCCGCTCGATGTAATCCACCTCATCCAAATCATCGATCAGCCTCTGGGCGTACTCGGTTATTTTCAGCATCCATTGGTTTTTCACTCTCGTTTCTACCGGATGGCCGCAGCGTTCACAGCCGCTGTCGACAACCTCTTCGTTGGCTAGGCCAATCTTACAGCGTGGGCACCAGTTAATGGGCATTTCCTTTTTGTAAGCCAGTCCCTTTTCAAAGAGCTTGAGGAAGATCCACTGGGTCCATTTAAAATAATTGGGATCGGTGGTATTTACTTCCCGCGACCAGTCAAAGGAGAAACCCAAATTCTTCATTTGCTGCCTAAAGCGGTCTACATTGCGCTCGGTAACCACTGCAGGATGGATCTTGGTCTGAATGGCGTAGTTTTCCGCGGGCAGGCCGAAGGCGTCCCAGCCCATGGGAAAAAGGACATTATAGCCTTCCATGCGCCGCTTGCGGGCTACCACATCCAGTGCTGTGTAAGGCCTCGGATGTCCGACATGCAGCCCTTCCCCAGAAGGATAAGGGAACTCAACCAAGGCGTAGAACTTCGGCTTGCTGTAGTCTAAGCTGGTCTTGAAAGTCTCATTTTTTTCCCAAATCTCCTGCCACTTCTTTTCTACCTCGTGATGGTTATATCGCGCCATTTTTCTTCCTCCTAGGATCGAAATATAAAAAAATCTTCCTTCTCTACATTTAGAGACGAAAGATTCGCGGTACCACTCTAATTGTGAGAGCTTGCAGGTAAAACCTGTCAAGATCACCACTTTAGCACGATAACGGAATGACCGGTCTGCGCTGAGCACCGGCTTCACGCAGACAGCTCCCAGGCGAGTTCTGGAAGGGGATCTGTTGCTTTGCACCAAACAGCAACTCTCTAAAAGCATCCGCCAGACCATACTGCTCCTGTTCACAGCTTTTTGTATTAGTGACATTGTATCAATTCGACCCCATGGTGTCAACAGATCGGGACCGTTTGCGATATCCCCCCGTTTTCCCATATTTCATTTCCCAATTATCAGTAAAAATGCTATTTACAACCACAAAAATCCGTGCTATACTATTTGCAATTAAATATATTGCGAAAACCGATGATGCGGAAGTAAAGGTGATTATGCTCACACAGAGAGCCTGGGCAAGGTGGAAGCCGGGTTGAAAACAGATCATCAAATGGCCCGCGGAGGGTGCGGTGAAAGGCAGGTTTTTGTCTTGCCCAGTAGCCTGCAACGTGTGGGCATACGTCAGTTGCCGGGGATATGATGGTATCCTGCTGAGTGCATGAATTTTTATTCGTGAATCAAGGTGGCACCGCGAGTTTTTCGAACCCGCCCTTGACATTGATCGTCAGGGGTGGGTATTTTTTTGCCCCCGCCCCTGGAAGAAGGGGGATGATCTTATCGTTATACCCTGGTGGTTGTTGTTAAGAAAAGAAAGAAGGGGGATAACATGGCAACAGGACGTTTTGGAGTGCATGGAGGACAGTACATTCCTGAGGTATTGATGGAAGCAGTAACAGAACTGACAGAAGCTTACTTTACGCTGAAGGATGAGCCGGGATTTCGCGCCGATCTGCAGAATCTGCTCAACAATTACGCTGGACGGCCTTCGCCCTTGTACTACGCAGAAAAAATGACGAAAGACCTGGGCGGAGCAAAAATCTACTTAAAGCGTGAGGATTTAAACCACACCGGCTCCCATAAAATCAATAATGTATTAGGTCAAGCCCTGCTGGCTAAAAGAATGGGGAAAAAGCGGCTGATTGCTGAAACGGGGGCAGGTCAGCACGGTGTGGCAACCGCTACCGCAGCCGCCCTGATGGATATGGAATGCGAGATCTTGATGGGGGCGGAGGATATGAAAAGGCAGGCCCTCAATGTCTACCGGATGCGTCTTCTAGGTGCCAAGGTCACAGAGGTGCGCTCCGGTACAGCATCCCTGAAAGACGCGGTCAACCAGGCTATGGGCGAGTGGGTGCGCAGGATCAAAGACACCCACTATGTCATTGGCTCTGTAGTAGGGCCCCATCCTTTCCCGGTCATGGTCAGGGATTTCCAGGCGGTGATTTCTGCCGAGATCAAAGAACAGATTCTGGCTGCGGAGGGCAGATTGCCAGATGCAGTCCTAGCCTGCGTAGGAGGCGGCTCTAACTGCATAGGTGCCTTCTATCACTTTATTCCTGAAGCGCAGGTACGTTTAATTGGCTGTGAAGCGGCGGGGCAAGGGGCTGAACGCTATGATACGGCAGCGACGATTACTACCGGGAGAGTAGGCATTTTCCATGGCATGAAAACCTACTTCTGCCAGGACGAATTCGGCCAGATCGCTCCGGTTTATTCTATTGCGGCAGGTTTGGACTATCCAGGTGTGGGACCTGAGCATGCCTATCTCCATGAGGAGGGCAGGGCAGAATATGTGGCGGTAACGGACGTGGAGGCCGTGGAAGCCTTTGAGTACCTGTCCATCACCGAGGGCATTATTCCTGCTATCGAAAGTTCCCATGCGGTGGCCTATGCCCGCCGGTTGGCACCGCGCATGCACAAGGATGAAATTATGGTGATCAATCTATCGGGGCGGGGAGACAAGGACTGCGCAGCCATTGCCCGTTATCGAGGGGAGGATTTAGTAGAATGAGCCTTAACCAAGTATTCTCACAGGGAAAAGCGGTGATTCCCCATCTAGTATGCGGCTACCCGAATCTTGCCACCACGGAAAAGCTAATCTTAGCTTTGGAAAAGGCTGACGCAAGCCTTATCGAACTGGGAATTCCTTTTTCTGATGCAGCGGCGGACGGGCCTTTGATCCAAAGGATCAGCGAAGAGGTCATTACCACAGGTGTTACTACAGATCAGATCTTTGATCTGGTCCAGCGCGTGAAAAATAAGATAACAACTCCGCTGGCTTTGAGAACCTATGCCAATGTTGTCTTCAGTTATGGGACAGAGCGTTTCTTGGCCCGGGCAGCTGAAGTTGGCTTCAAAGCCCTCATCCTGCCCGACGTTCCCTTTGAAGAAAAGGAAGAGTTCGCAAGTGCCTGCAATCAAGCAGGTATCTCCTTCATTTCCTTTGTTGCCCCTGCCTTTGCCGCAAGGGTTACGAAAATCGCCAGTTCGGCCCAGGGGTATATCTGCCTCTCGCTGCCTCCAGGCGGCGAGGTTGACTGGGACACTCTTCGCCAGGCTGCAGCAGTTCCGATTGCTGTGCCCTTAGGCGGCAGATCCCCTGGAGAGCTGGGGGAAACAGTTGTCCAGGCAGATGGAGTGATCATTGATGCGGCGGTGATGGAAATTGTGGCCGAACATGGCGAAAAAGCCTCCGGGCACGTTTGCGACTATGTGCAGGAGGTCGCTGCCCAAATTAGGGCGTCAGGCATGCGTTCGGTAGTATGAGCAGCATAGGGCAGTCAGCATTCCCCGGCCGGGAAAGCTGGCTGCTTTCTGCAGTACGTACAATAGTATGGCCTGGCAAAAGGAGAAAGCCTCTCCTAAGGAGAAGATCATCTAGAAAATTTGAAGCAATCAGCAAAGAACGGAGAGGCGTGTGTTGTTTTTATGGAAACTATAGCTGTTGCACTTTTTATTGCAACTTATATCTTGCTCTTGGTGCTGCCCCGCTTTAGGGCGCACGTCGCTGTGCTGGCAGCAGGGTCTTTTATCATTCTCGGTATTATGCCTTTGAACATGGTCGGCAACGCTGTGGACTGGAATGTGATACTGATGATCGCTGGAACAATGGGGATTGTATCGCTTTTCATTGAGTCCAGGATGCCCGCCCGCCTGGCAGATTTGATCATTGAAAGAACGCCCAGTTTGCGTTGGGCTTTGGTGGCCTTGTCCTTATTCGCTGGGATCATCTCGGCTTTTGTAGATAATGTGGCCACGGTGCTGATTGTAGCACCGGTGGCAATCAGTATGGCCAAGAAACAGGGTATCTCACCTGTGCCCAGTGTAATTGCGGTCGCGATCGCATCAAACCTGCAGGGCGCTGCGACCTTGGTAGGGGATGCTACCTCGATTATGCTTGGCGGCCACGCAGGCATGGACTTCCTTGACTTCTTTTTCGCCAAAGGACGCATTGGCATTTTCTGGGTGGTACAAGCCGGGGCAGTGGCTGCCACATTTGTCCTCTACTGGATCTTCCGATCCATGCAGGGCGAAGTAAAGCCCCAGGGTCGTACTGAGGTGAAAGACTACTTTCCGTCTTATCTCTTGATCTTCATGGTTGTCCTGCTGATTTTGGCTTCTTTCCTTCCAAACAAACCCGACATTACAAATGGCCTGATCTGTGTGGGCTTGATGGTTATCGGCCTGGTGAGGGGTGTAGCCAAGGGCAATAGCCTTAAGTGGGTATGGGAAAATCTGATGGAAATTGACTNTTTTACTTTGTTTCTGCTTATCGGTCTTTTTGTAGTGATTGGCGGCTTGATTCAGGTAGGGGTTATTGATCGCATCGCCCACTTTATTGTCAGCGCCGGCCAAGGTAATATTTTTCTTATTTACACTTTGGTAGTGTGGATATCTGTATTAGTATCCGGTTTTGTCGATAACATACCCTATGTGGCAACCATGCTCCCTGTTGTAGGCGGTGTAGCCTCTTTGCTTGGTATAGAACCTTTCTTGCTCTACTTCGGCCTTTTGATCGGAGCCACGCTAGGCGGGAACATTACACCCATTGGGGCTTCGGCCAATATTACCGGGCTTGGCCTGTTAAGAAAGGAAGGCTATGAGGTGAAGGCCGGGACGTTTATGCGCATCAGCGTTCCCTACACTCTGGCGGCGGTGACAGCCGGTTACGTCTTGAACTGGCTGGTCTGGAGCGGATCGCTTTGATTGGAACGCAAAACGAAAGCTCTTTGCATGCCAGTTTAAAAGAACATTATTTCCGGCCCGGGGATATTGTCGAAGGACGGGTAGGCGGATACCATATTGACCTAATCCAGGCAGAGCGCCTGGTCGAGATTCAGACCCAGAATTTCAGCTCGATTAAGGCCAAACTGGCTAACCTTCTGGAAGAGCATCATGTCCATCTGGTCTACCCGATCACTTTGAGGCGTGACATAGTGAAGGTGGCGCCGGAAACGGGAGAGTTTCTGAGTACGAGAAAGTCGCCGAAGAAAGAGGATGTCTACGATTTGTTCTCAGAGCTGATTCGCATCCCCCATCTCATTTTGCATCCCCATCTCACTGTGGAGGCTGTTTTTATTAAGGAAAGAGAGGTTCGCTGTGAAGACGGGAAGGGAAGCTGGCGCCGCAGGGGTGCAAGCATTGTGGATCGGACCTTAGCGGAAGTAGTTGACAAGCGTGCCTTTGCCTCCGCATTGGATTATCTCAGCCTCCTGCCGGAGGATCTGCTCTGCCCCTTTACTAATAAGCAGCTGGCATCCAGCGTAAAGATATCACAGTCCAAAGCACAAAAAACAACCTATACACTGAGAAAAGCAGGCCTGCTTGTGGAAACCGGCAGAAAGGGTAACGAAATCCTACACACAAGAGCCTAGGGCTCTTTATTCCAAAGTTGAAACATGTTGCTCCTAGCCGGGCAGTTACTCGCAGAAAATGATGCTGGTTGTTTTTCGAAACGACAAACAACAATCCACAATATACACAGGTTACCCACAACACAGTGGGCAAAACAAATGTTTTTCCACAGCATTTAGTGGTTAGCTCTGTTAATAATGTATAGCAATAAAGGAATTGCTAGTGTTTGGGTGTTATGGTATAGTAAGATCCAAATAAAAAAACAAGGGAGGAATTGTATCAATGAGAAAGATGACCGAACAGAACTTGAGAGATGCCTTTTCAGGCGAAAGTCAAGCACATATGAAGTATCAGATTTATAGCGCAGTTGCTGACAAGGAAGGTTACCCAGAAGTTGCCAGGCTCTTTAAGGCCATTGCCTATGCCGAGCTGGTTCACGCTCGCAACCACCTGAAAGAACTAGGCGGCATTGGCGATTCTGTCGCGAACCTCCAAGATGCCTTTAACGGTGAGACCTTTGAAATCGAAGAAATGTATCCTGCCTACAAGGTAGTTGCCGAACTGCAGGAGGAAAAAGGCGCTGTGCGTTCCACCCACTATGCCTTAGAAGCAGAGAAGATCCATGCTGAAATGTATGACAGTGCCAAAAAGACTGTGATGGAGAAGAAAGACATCACCATTGGCACCATTCAAGTCTGCGATGTTTGCGGCTACACCCATGACGGTGACGCACCTGAGAAATGCCCCATCTGCAGCGCTCCTAAGTCCAAGTTCCTATCCTTTTAGTACAAGAAAAGGGAGGTAGATCATGCAGACCTTTAACATCAAGATTGGAGGAGAAGCGGGGCAAGGCTTGGTGTCTGTAGGAAATATCCTGCTTCAAGCCATAACCCAGGAGGGGTGGCACCTGTTTGCCCACCAAGATTACGAGTCCCGTATTCGCGGGGGCCACAATTTTTTTCAGATTCGTTTAGCTGACGAACCTGTGGCAACATGGGAGCATGAGATTGATGTTTTAGTAGCCCTCGACGAAGCAACTGTTACCCTTGGTCAAGGAGAGCTTAGACCAGGCGGTATTGTCATTTACGATCCAGATGTTTTAGGGGATGAAGCAAAAAAACTTGTTGATCAACCAAACTGCTTCGGCTTGCCCTTTGCCAAGATCGCCCAAGATCTAGGGCAGCCGAAGATTGTAGCTAATGCCGTCGCAGCAGGTGCTGTTTGGGCCTTGCTCAGTGAAGATATCACCGTTTTGCATCAAACATTAGAAGCAATGTTTGGCAGCAAGGGTGAAAAAGTTGCAGCAGGCAATCAAAAGGTAGCCTCAGCTGGATTTGATAGGGTTCGGGAGCTTGCGGGCTCCCGGCCAAAGCCGGCCAAGCCGGAACATCCCGGGGCGAGGCTGCTGCTGCAGGGCAATCAAGCGCTGCCTCTGGGGGCACTAGCCGCAGGCCTGAAGTTTATGAGTGCCTATCCGATGACGCCAGCTACGGGAGTAACGGAGTATATTTCTGAGCATGGGCAGGAAGCATCAGTTGTGATGGAGCAGGCTGAAGACGAGATTTCCGCGATTAATATGGCAATCGGAGCCAGCTTTGCAGGAGCCAGGTCTATGACCGCCACTTCAGGCGGAGGATTTGCTCTGATGACGGAAGCGCTGTCTTTGGCCGGCTCCGCGGAAATACCAATTGTGGTCATTAATGCGATGCGTCCAGGACCAAGTACAGGTCTGCCCACCCGGACAGAACAGGGTGATCTGCGCTACGCTGCGGCCATGTCCTTTGGTGATTTTCCCCGGGCAGTGCTGTCCCCAGGTGATGTGGAAGAAGCCTTTTATTTAATGGGACAAGCCTTTAATCTTGCGGAAGAGTATCAGATGCCTGTTGTAGTTTTGAGTGACCAGCATCTTGCGGATTCCCATGTCACTGTACCCCCCTTTGATTTGAGCAAGGTAGAGATCAGGCGGGGCAAGACGGTATCCGGAACAGAAGCGGGTCCTGATTACCTCCGTTACAAGTACACAGAAGACGGCATTTCGCCCCGGCTTTACCCTGGATGGGGTGAAGGCGTTGTGATCAGTGCNGGTGACGAACANGATGAAGAAGGGCATCTCATTGAAGATGCTGAGACTCGGCAAAAGATGATGGAAAAACGTATGGCCAAGCAAAAGCTTGTGGAAGCAAGGGCCCTGGAACCTGTGCTCTGCGGTGCGGATGAACCTGATGCTATGTTAATCGGGTTCGGCTCTACCAAGGGCGCTATTAGGGAGGCTGTACGGATTTTGAACGAAGGCGGCTGCAAAGTTCAGGGTGTGCATCTTCCCCAGGTATTTCCTTTGCCGGAAAGTTTAGGAGAACTCTTGCAGCGGCCTGGACGCAAGTTCATTGTAGAGAGCAATTACACAGGACAGCTGGAAGAGCTGATTGCCGCCCGCTTTGCCCTCAAACCCACTGGAAGCATTAGGCGTTATGACGGCAGGCCCATCAATGCCCAGTACATCTTGGATAAACTCAGGGGAGGTGTTTGTGGTGGCCAGTAAACAGACTGAGTTCACTTTGACAAAAGACACCGCTTGGTGCCCCGGCTGCGGCAACTTCGGAATTATTCGCGCTCTGTCACAGGCCTTAGAGGGATTGGGGCTCAAAGCGAACGAAGTGCTCTATGTCTCTGGTATTGGGCAAGCCGGCAAGCTTCCCCATTATATCAAGGGAAATGTACTGAACACTCTGCATGGCCGTACGCTGCCTACCGCCACAGGGGCCAAACTGGCCAATGGCGATTTGCATGTCTTTGCCATTGGCGGTGACGGCGACGGATACGCGGAAGGAGGCAATCACTTTCTCCATGCCGTGCGCAAGAATGTTAACATCACCTATTTGGTCCACGATAACCAGGTCTTTGGTCTTACGAAGGGCCAGGCATCGCCCCGTTCGGATCAGGGCATGGTGACCGGAACAACACCTCAAGGAGTGGCGCTGGAGGCATTTAACCCCTTGGCAACTGCCATAACTTTAAATGCAGGCTTTGTGGCCCGGAGTTACGCAGGAGACAGAGAGCACCTGAGCCGTACGATTCAGGCAGCGATTCAGCACGAAGGNTTTGCGCTCATTGATATTCTGCAGCCTTGCGTCACCTTTAANAAAATCAACACCTACCAGTTTTACAGTTCCAGGGTGTATGATCTGGATCAGGAGGAAGGGTATGATCGTACGGATCGCCAGGTAGCCTGGGCTAGGAGTTTTGAGTGGGGAGANAGGATACCCATAGGCATCTTCTATCAGACCTTGCGGCCGACCCTTGCAGATCACTATGGAGAGCTTTTGAAAAAGCCCTTGGTTAAACAGGAACATGATAAAAACTATGTAGCGGGTTTGATCGATTCGTATAAGATTGGCTAGATGCAGCCTCGGAAAGGGCATTCGCAGGGATGCCCTTTCTTGGATCTAAAAGGAGATTTTCAAAAACAAGAGAAGGTATGTAGATGGAACCAAACAGCAAGTATGAATGGGAGTGAGGTAGGACAATTGGCTGTAAATCACGTGCTAAGCTATCCGAGGGGAACGATCCTGTTCGCCCCTGGCGATGCAGCTTCTTCAGTATTAGTCGTATTAGAAGGAACCGTTGTAGCTTCCCAGGGCGATCGGCAAGAAAATTTAGGGCCAGGTGCCATTTTAGGCGATGTGGCGTTCCTTACAGAAAGCACCCACACCTATCACGCAATCTGCGCCACTGATGTGACTGTACTTAATATTACCCGGCAAAATGGGGGTAAGGTGTTAGCCAGCAGGCCCCGTATTGCCCTGTCTTTACTGACTGAACTTGCTCTCAAGGTAAAATCTGACGAGATGGTCTTTTTCCAGGGCAGGGAGCAAAGGTCAGAAGCCCCAAAAGATGTTGGTGTTTTGCCTGAGGGTCACCCAGTTTTTGCTGAGCGCGTCCCTGCGGAGTACAATGAGTTTCTATTTTCTACAGAGGTAGATTGTCCTATCTGCGCAACGCGCTTTACAGGGCTGCGCACCCGTGTTTCCCGCCTGCAGCTGGAAGAGCAGAGGACTGATTTACGCAATATTTACCGGAGATTCGAGCCAAACTTTTTCTATATTTGGGTCTGTCCAAACTGCCTTTTTGCCTATCCAGAGAGGCAGTACGGCCGACTTTCGCAAAAGGCTGTCGCCAAGGCAAAACAGGCCTGGCAGGAGAATCCTCCTGCAGAACCCTTTGTCTTTGATGTGCCCAGGACAATTCATCAGGTTATTACCTCGTACTATCTGGCAATGGCCAGCTTCGAAAGGGTTGGGGCGAGTCTCGAACAATGGGCCAATCTGTATCTGCGCTTAGTCTGGATTTATGAGGACTTAGGCCAGGAGGAACTTGCTCGGTCAGCAGCTGAAAAGGCCCGGGAATACTTTGCTGCTGCTATGTCTACTACCTCCCGGAGCCCTTCTGGGGATCAGGCCCTCTATTTGATCTTAGGCGAACTTGCCCTGCGCCTGGGCGACACTGCCGAGGCCTTTAAGAACTTCCGGGCGGCGACGACCATGGTAGGCGGCGATCCCCGTTACAAGAGGGTGGCCGCAGATCGCATTCAAGATATGAGGGAACAGCGGGATGACTAGAGGCAGAGATTGATACATGTCAGTCATAGTTCCTAAAAAAAGCACTTGCTTTGGGATGTCCCAAGGAGAGTGCTTTTTTGCTAATTTGAGATAAATGGAGGAATTTGTTCAGTTTCGGTGAAATAGACAACTGGAAAGTTAAATTTCTTACGAAAAACGTAAAGGAGGTGGGTGCTGGAGGGTCTATGCTACTCATATACACATCTGAACCTATGCTGTGACGAGGCAAACAATGGAGCAATGCTGTCAAGAAAGCAAAAGGGGAAAGCATTCCAGGCCAAGTACGGTCAATTGCCAAATGCCATGGCTGCCCTTGGCTATGATTCGTACATGATCATTCGGGACGCCATTGAAAGGGCTGGCTCCGATGATCCACAGGCTATCCGGGATGCCCTGGCTGCCACAAAGGATTTCCCAGCTGTTACGGGTAATACCACCCTAAACGAACATGGTGATGCAGTTAAGGATGCGGTTATTCTTCAGGTTCAAAATGGCGAGTTTCGCTATCTGACAACTGTACCAGCAAAATAGAAACATAGTGCCGGGAGCCCCTTAGGCTTCCGGCCTCGCTATGTCTGGAAATTCCAAGTTGGAGGCTGATTTAATGAATCTGCAGATGTTTTTGCAAAACCTAGCCAACGGCGTCTCCCTAGGTACGTTGTATGCCCTGATTGCCTGCGGGTACACCATGGTTTACGGCATCTTGCGCCTCATAAACTTTGCCCATGGTGAGATTTTTATGTTGGGAGCTTACTTTATTTACTACAACATTCTGCTGTTCGCCCTCCCCTGGTGGCTGGCCTTTCTGATAGCAGTTGGGGCTACGGGCCTAGTGGGTGTAGCAGTGGACTGGATTGCCTATAAACCCCTCCGGGATGCGCCTCGCATCTCTGCCCTGATTTCTGCCATTGGCGTATCATTCTTTGTCCAAAACCTAGGTTTGGTGGTCTTTGGCGGACGACCGAAACCATTTCCTGTGCCGGCTTTTTTCTCACAGATGGTGAATGTTGGTGGAGTAAGGATCATGAGTCTCACCTTTTTCATCCCTATTCTGGCCATCGTACTGTTTCTCATCTTGAGTTTCTTGATCTACCGGACCAAGCCGGGGCTGGCTATGCGTGCTATTTCCAAAGACATTGAGACAGCAAGGCTGATGGCGGTGGACATTAATAAGACGATTGCCTTTACCTTTGCCATCGGCTCAATTTTAGCCGCGGCCGGCGGGGCAATGTGGGCGATGCGCTATCCGCAGATCAACCCCATGATGGGGACCATGCCCGGACTAAAGGCCTTTATCGCGGCTGTGCTTGGCGGCATTGGCAGCATTCCCGGGGCTATGCTCGGAGGCCTTTTAATTGGTCTTTTGGAGATCATGTTTGTAGCGTTCTTGCCTGCGCTGTCAGGTTACCGGGATGCCCTGTCCTTTATTGTGTTAATCTTGATTCTCTTAGTGAGGCCTTCCGGCTTCTTAGGGGAAAAAGGGGAGGAGAAGGTGTGATGGGCAGAAGAAAAAAACGCCTAATTACCCTGGCTGGACTCGCCTTGCTCATCCTTGTGATTTGGTGGGCCCAGGCCAATTTGAACAGCTATACCTTGAGGATTCTAAACTTAGCTGCCATTAATATCATCTGCGCCATGAGCCTCAATCTCCTCTTTGGCTTTACGGGTCAGTTTTCCTTGGGTCATGCGGGCTTTATGGCAGTTGGAGCGTATGTAACCGGTCTTTTGATTTTGCCTGAGGCCGCTAAAGCGAATATTTTCATCTTGGATCCTCTGACCTGGCCTTTTACAGTTCTAAGCGCACCCTTTCTAGTCGCGCTGCTGGCTGGCGGAGCGGTGGCTGCTTTGATCGCGGTTGTCATTGGCTTTCCTGTTTTAAGATTGCGCGGCGATTACTTGGGCATTGCTACCTTGGGNTTTGCCGAGATTGTGCGGGTGCTGGCCAATAATTTGACCACCGTTACCAATGGGGCCCTGGGACTAAAGGACATTCCGCCCATATCGAACCTATGGTGGACAGTGGGCGGCGCGGTAATAGCCTACGCGGTGATCAAGCGCATCATTACATCCAGTTACGGCAGGGCATTTATGGCGATTCGGGAAAACGAGGTTGCGGCGGAAGCGATGGGAGTAAGCCTCGTTTATTACAAAACACTGTCCTTTGCTGTCAGTGCTTTCTTTGCCGGTGTCGGCGGCGGTTTGATGGCATCGCTTCTTACCACNATTAACCCTCGGACATTNGTGTTTATGCTGACCTTCAACATCCTGATCATGGTGGTCGTGGGAGGTTTGGGAAGTCTTACAGGTTCCATTGTGGCCGGCCTGATTCTAACCGTCATTATGGAAGCATTGCGGCCCCTAGAGTCGCCCATGGTGATCTTTGGCCGTTACATTCCTGGTATTCCAGGCATGCGCATGGTGATCTTTGCCATTATCCTGCTGATTGCCATCCTCTTTCTCAAACAGGGCATCTTCGGACAAAGGGAACTGGACTTGGATGCAATGGCGGGCCTATACAGGAAAGCCCGGGCAAGATTGGCCTCGGGGCAAAAGGAGAGTGGTGTATAATGGGTATCCTGCAAGCGGAACAAATCACGATGCAGTTCGGCGGCTTAACCGCGGTGAAGGACTTCTGTCTAGATCTAAAGCAAGGTGAACTAGCCGGCCTGATCGGTCCTAATGGGGCAGGCAAAACCACGATCTTTAACATGATCACCGGCTTTTACAAACCAACAAGCGGGCGCATTTACTTTGGCGGCAGGGACATTACAGGCCTCAGGCCCGATAAAGTGGTTGGCCTGGGGATTGCCCGTACGTTTCAGAATATCCGTCTTCTGGCCAATCTGTCTGTTCTGGATAATGTGATGATTGGCAGACATTTGCATTTGAGTAAACATACCACCTTTGTGGAAGGCGTATTGCGCCTGCCTCGCTACAGGCGGGAAGAGGAGAGCATGTACGACCAGGCAATCCGCCTGCTTAAGGCAGTAGGGCTAGAGGATGTGAAAGGAGAGAAGGCTGGAAGCCTGCCCTATGGTCAGCAGCGCAGGCTGGAGATTGCCAGGGCGCTGGCTACAACTCCCCAGCTCTTGCTCCTTGACGAACCTGCTGCAGGGATGAATCCTAATGAAACGAAAGACTTAATTGAGTTTATCGCTCGGATCAGAGATGAATTTGATCTGACGATTTTGCTTATTGAACACGACATGAAGGTGGTTATGGGGGTTTGTGAGCGGATCTTAGTTCTGGATCACGGCATCACCATCAGTGAGGGAACTCCGGAGGTTGTGCAAAACGATGAAAAGGTGATTACAGCTTACTTGGGGGTGGATGTAGACGATGTTGCAGCTCAATGATGTACATGTCTATTACGGAGGGATTTACGCCATTAAGGGGATCTCCTTTGCTGTCCCCAAGGGAAAAATTGTATCACTGATTGGCGCGAACGGTGCAGGGAAGAGCACTATTCTCCGCAGTATAGTAGGATTGGTGCAGCCTAGAAGCGGCAGCATTACCTTTCAGGGGGAAAATCTGCAGGGCAAGCGAACGGACCGAATTGTCAAGTCCGGTATAACCATGGTGCCTGAAGGACGAAGAATCTTTCCTAATTTGACGGTAAAGGAAAACCTCAGGCTGGGAGCCTTTCCCCGGGACAACGATGGAGCCATGGCCGAAGACTTAAACTGGGTATATGAACTCTTCCCCCGCCTCAAAGAGCGGGAGTGGCAAAAAGGAGGCACCCTCTCCGGGGGTGAGCAGCAGATGTTGGCCGTGGGCCGGGCGTTAATGTCCAGGCCCAGCCTTCTGATGATGGATGAGCCGTCCCTAGGGCTTGCGCCCAAGCTGGTACAGGAGATTTTCGAGATCATAAAACAAATCCACAAGCAGGGCGTTACCATCCTGCTCATTGAGCAAAATGCCCTGGCCGCACTCAGGATCTGTGACTACGGTTATGTATTGGAAACAGGCAGCATCATCATGCACGGCACCGGCCAGGAACTCCTGCAGCACCAAGGAGTTCGCCGGGCTTACCTGGGCATAGCCGAATAACCAACGCGGGACAGACCCTCGATCAATTTGACGAATACAGTATTATATACAGATAACAGGAGGTAGACTAGATGGTAAATCTTTTTTCTGGACTAAAGGGCACAAGCGAACCCGAGGGTTTTCAGTGGCTAAACGAGCCAAAGGAGTGGACTTTTACTGAGGAAGGATTAGTTGTCCAAGCAGAAGCTAGAACAGACTTTTTCAAGGATCCGGCAGGAAGTGCAGTACAAGATTCGGGGCACTTTTTTTACCGGCTGCTGGAGGGCGACTTCACACTGCAGACTAGAGTGGAAGTCGGCATGCTCAGCGACTTCGACGCCGCGGTGATGATGATTATGGTCGATGACGACAATTGGGCTAAACTGTGTTATGAGTTTACCTATAAAAGGCCCATGATTGTAAGTGTTGTCACCAGCGGATATTCAGATGACTGCAACTCGCTGACAGTGCCTGATACCGGGGTCTACCTGAGAATCACCCGCTTCGCTGACTGTTTCGCCTTCCATTATTCCTTGGACGGCAAGTGGTGGGAGATGATCCGTTACTTCCGCATGGAAGCCTCAGAACCCGTGAAGGTTGGACTAGTCGCCCAATCTCCAACGGGGGATGGATGCCGAGTTGTTTTTAAAGAATTGCTCTATTCACAAAGGCCGGTCACGGACATTCGAAGTGGAAAATGACGAATTCAGAACTCTTGCTCGGGAGGGCGAATCAAGAAAAACACCAGCACGACGGCGGCCAGTGCTAGGGCAGCTGACGTGAGAAAGATGGCATAGACAGAATACTGCTGCAGAAGGGAAAATAAGGGCGGCCCAATGGCTACGCCCGCATAACGCATGCCGCTGTAGACTGAAGTAATGCTGCCGCGCTGCTCTGTCTCGATAGACTTGGTGACCAGAGAATCCAAACTGGGCAGGCTGACGCCAAAGCCCAGCCCGGCCAGGGAGATCAGCAGAATCAGGTGCCACAGGCCGTGGAAGTACATCATGGCGAAACTCGCAGCGGCCACCAAGGAAAGTCCCCCAAGGATGGTGCGGCGCATCAGCGGTTTGTCCTTGCCGATCAGTTTACCCGTTAAATATGACGCCAGGGAAATATTAGCTAGAGGGATTGCCAAGAACAATCCCTTTTTAGTACCGAAAATTTGGTGGGCATCTTCCAGAAATTTAGAGAGATATACCANAAGGCCAAAGAGAATGGTCATGATGATAATGCCCGAGAGGAAAACTGCAGCCAGCCACCTTCCTTCTTCTTTGAAGAGCTCTGCAAGCTGATGCAAAAAACCCTTCACTGTCACAGGCTTCGCCTTTGCTGTGGCGCCGTCAATCCAAATGGCAATCATCAGCAAGGAGGCCGAAGATAATACTGGGATCACAAAAAAGGGCAGGTACCAGGCTAATGAAGCAAACAGAGTTCCGAAAATCGGGCTCAGTACCTTGCCGACTGTATTGGCGGTTTCCGCAACTCCCAAGGCATGGCTCGCATCTTCTTCCTTAGTAAACACATCCCCTGCAAGGGGAAAGAGCATAGGAAAGGCCCCTGCTGCCCCTATGCCTTGAACCAGCCTGCCTAGGAGAATCAGATAAAATGGCTTGGTCATGGAAATGGAGGCCAGCCCGGAGATGATCCCGCCGGCCCCGGAGATGGCAAGACTAGGCAGAATAACTCTCTTGCGCCCAACCCGATCCGAAAGCAGACCTGCCATGGGAATAAATATCACAGCTACTATGGAGTAAACGGTAATGATTAAGCTGGACTGGAACGGAGAAATTCCAATCTGCCTTTCAATAACAGGCAAAATCGGGATCAGCATGGAATTTCCCAGCGTGATAATAAAGGGAATAGAGGCGATTGCAATTAAGGAAAGGAACGCCGATCTGGGCATACTGGTTTCCCTCTCTACAATGTAGGTACCATTCTAGTATGAACTGCTTTGGGGCAGGACATGCACAGGTACCGTGCCCCAAGCTAAAGCTTACGCTTCAAATCCCTATGCAGCTGGTCGGGGGAATGGCAAAGGATGGCCTCCATTCCTGCACGCCTTGCACCCTCCACATTGGCCGGACCGTCATCGATAAAGAGGCACTCTGCTGCCACAAGCTGGAAGCTTTCGAGCAGAAGGCTGTAGATCCGCGGTTCAGGCTTGAGGACTTGATGCTCATATGAGATCACCATGCCGTCGAACACCTTAAACCAGGCATAACGCTCCTTAATATAGGCAAAAGCCTCGGCATGGAAGTTAGAAATTACATAAAGCCCATAACCCCGCTCCTTAAGGTCAGGCAAAAGCGCCACATTCTCCTCAATGGGCGTCAGCATATTAAACCAGTCTGCAAAGGCCGCCTTAATTTCTTGCTTGAATTGGGGGTGTTGATTTGCCAGGCGGATTTCAGCCTCCCTTTGGTCAATCACACCTCGATCGAGCATGAGCCATTCCGGGCTGCCGAAAACGGCCTTTTGCAGAACATCAATCTGGGGATGCTCGGGGAAAAGTCCCTGCAGATAAGCTTCTGGCTGAAAGTTGATTAAAACTTGTCCTAGGTCGAATACAACATTTTTGATCATTGCTTCTCCTTCCTTTCAGGGAGTAACCCTTCTCCTCTTAAGATATCTTTCCTTCTATTTGAAGGAACAACAAGCTCATTCTGGAAATAGTAAGCAGCGTACAAGAACGAAAAGCCAATGTCAATTTTGTTTTTCTGGAGGGAACTAAGCTAAGATATGATCGTAACTTTAACCTTGAACCCAGCAGTTGATCGAACAGTTGTTGTAGACTCTATGGCCCTTGGGCAGACCAATCGGGTCTTAGATGTACATGTGGCCGCCGGCGGCAAAGGGGTGAATGTGTCCCGGGCCCTGATTGGGTGGAACACAGCTTCGGCAGCAACGGGCTTTCTGGCCGGCCTGGAAGGAGAGTTTATTGCCAGCGCTTTAAGGGAGAGCAATATTGAACCTAAGTTTGCCCGGCTGGCAGGCACTTCTGTCACCCGCACTAATACCAAGATCTATGATCGTTCTACGCGGCTCACCACAGAGCTGAATGAGCCTGGCCCTGAAATTGCCAGGAAAGACGAAGAGGATCTCTGGCAGCTTTTGGATGGGCTGCTTCCTGAGACGAAGATCCTTGTCTGTTCCGGCAGTCTGCCCCAGGGAACTTCTCCGTCCTTCTATCATGATTTAGTCCAGAAGTGCAATCGCCTCGGCGTTTTGGTCTGCCTTGACACATCTGGCCCAGCACTGGCCGAGGGGGTGAAGGCCGGCCCCTATTTTATCAAACCTAATCAGGAAGAACTGGAAAACCTGCTTCAGAGGAAATTCACCAGTGAACTGGAGATTGTAGAAGCCATCAAAGACCTTGCTCAGTTCGGCATCTCGGTTATAACGGTTTCCTTAGGTGAAAACGGAGCGATTTTTTATAAACAGGGACAACCCATCTTCTGGGCCGGGGCGGCGGCAGAACCGCTGAACAGTACTACAGGCTGCGGTGATACACTGGTTGCTGCCATGGTCTTCGCCCTTGCCAAAGAAATGGGGTGGGAAGCAACCGTCCGTTGGGCTGCGGCAGCGGCCACCGCCACAGCAGAACTTTTTGGGACGGACTTCCCTGAACCAAAGCATATTGAAAACATTATTCCAAGGGTGAACTTGAGGAAAATAGAGTCTGTCTGAAAATAGAAATACATCGTACGAGGAGAGATTGCCGTGGGTAACCCTCAATACGTTATTGGACTTGACTTTGGCACCGATTCTGTCCGGGCGCTTATTGCGGCGGCCGATACAGGAGAAGAGCTGGCCACTGAAATCGCCTATTACAAACGCTGGGGTCAGGGTTTGTACTGCGATCCTCTAGTGAACCAGTTTCGCCAGCATCCCCTCGACTACTTAGAAAGTTTGGAAGCATGCATCACTGGGGCCTTAGCTAAACTCCCCCCAGGTGCTGCCAAGCATGTGGCTGGGATTGGCGTAGGTGCAACTGGCTCAACTCCATCTCCGGTGGATCGGGCGGGAAGGCCCCTTGCCCTCTTGGATGAGTTTAAGGCCAATCCCAACGGGATGTTTAATCTCTGGAAGGATCACACCGCAGTCCAAGAAGCGGCCGAAATTAATGACTTGGCAAAAAACTGGGGCGGTGTTGATTTTACTAAGTACTCCGGGCGTGTTTACTCCTCCGAGTGGCTGTGGTCAAAGTGCCTGCACATCTCCAGGGTTGACCGGGCAGTAAGGGAAGCTGCCTATTCTTGGGTTGAACTATGTGACTGGATCCCTGCGGTGCTGACTGGAACAGAAGACAGCCTGAAAATGAAGCGGAGCCGCTGCGCCGCAGGGCATAAGGCGATGTGGCATGAAGAATGGGGCGGCCTGCCTAGCGAAGAGTTCCTGGTGAAACTCGATCCCCTTCTGCAGGGGCTCCGCACCAGGCTCTATGAGAAGACCTATACCTCGGATCAGGCTGCCGGGCATTTAACCCCTGCTTGGGCAGGAAGGCTCGGCCTGACAGCGGGTATCCCTGTTGCGGTAGGGGCCATCGATGCCCATGTGGGAGCGATCGGAGGCGGCATTAGAGAAAAGTCCATGATGAAAATCATGGGCACATCTACCTGCGATATTATAGTGGTCAGTAAGGAAGACATGGGAGAAACCTTAGTGGAGGGCATGTGCGGACAAGTAGACAGTTCCGTGATTCCTGGCCTGATCGGGGTGGAAGCAGGGCAATCTGCCTTTGGCGACATCTACGCCTGGTTCAGGGAGCTTTTACTCTGGCCCCTGGCAGCCCTCCAAATTGATCTGGGCCTTACAGATGAGCACCTGCAGAGGGCCAAGGAACGCATTTTAGTTAAACTTGCGGAAGAGGCTGAGAAGATCGATCCTGCCGCAACAACAGTCCTGGCTTTAGATTGGCTCAACGGCCGCAGAACGCCCTTTGCCGATCAGCAGCTGAAGGGGGTTCTCGCAGGTTTGACCCTAGGTTCGGATGCCCCGCGGATCTTCAGGGCATTGGTTGAGGCCACAGCCTTTGGGTCTTTGGCAATCGCGGAACAGTTTAAGCAGCAGGGCTTGGAGATTGGGGAAGTAATAGCCCAGGGCGGCATTCCCAAAAGAAGCGACTTTGTGATGCAGGTGACGGCCGATGTGATGAACATGCCAATTAAGGTCGTTCAGTCGGATCAAACGGGAGCACTTGGCGCAGCTATGTGCGCAGCTGCCGCAGCCGATTTGCATCAAGATTTGATAGAGACGCAAAGCAAGATGGGAAGCGGCTATTCCCATGAGTATGTGCCGAATCCTGACAGGGCTAGGTTTTATCAGGAACTCTACCAAAAGTATCTGGATATGGGTGAACGGCTGGCACCCCTGCTTCGTTCCCTGTAGCAGTGCGGCAAAAACTTCAGAGAACCATCAAACAGCAGGTGGTTCTCTTTTTCGTATTAGCGGTTGTGGGCCGTAGTATAGTATTTCCCGATAAGTGCAAGCGGTGTATAGGAAAACAATATTGGTCTAGCCCTGCAGCTTCCTGTAAAATGAGTTAGTGAAAAGTATATCATACTATACTAGTATTAACTCACGGGGAGGAATACGCATGGGAAAGAACCAGCTGCCAAAGGATTTTGAGAATTTTGCCGATGCGAGAAAAGAAGGCTTTCTAAAGATTAAGAACTTAAAAGATCAGGGCGTTAAAGTGGTAGGCACCTTTTGTACCTATACACCTGTAGAAGTGATCATGGCTTCCGGAGCGGTCAGTGTTGGCATCTGCTCCTTTAGCGACGAAACCATTCCGGATGCGGAGAGAGTCTTGCCCAGAAATCTCTGTCCCTTAATCAAATCCAGCTATGGGTTTGCCCTGACAGAGAAATGCCCCTATATGTACTTTTCCGATTTGCTGGTAGGAGAAACTACCTGCGATGGAAAGAAGAAAATGTATGAGCTCTTAGGTGAATTAAAGGATATGCATGTGATGCAGCTTCCCCAGACCCAGACCGACGAAATATCCAAAGAGATGTGGTACAGGGAAGTGCTCGCCCTCAAGGCAAGGGTGGAAGCAGACTTTGGCGTAGAGATTACGGACGAAGACATTAGGGCGGCCATCAGGCTGAAGAATGAAGAACGCAAGCTGCTGAAAGAACTCTACGAGCTCAGCAAAGCCTGTCCTCCGCCCATTAGCGGAGCGGAGCAGTTAAAGGTGCTCTATGGTTCCCAGTTTAAGTTTGACTATGAAGCGAAATTGCAGGAGCTGCGGGAGATAATCGATAAGATCAGGCAAGACTACGCAAAAGGCGAACGCCCCGTGCCCGAATCCGCGAAAAGGATCCTGATTACAGGCTGTCCTTTGGCGGGCGCAACGGAAAAGGTGGTAACCGCCATTGAGGAATCTGGTGGAGTTGTCGTTGGCTATGAGAACTGCATTGGGGCCAAGACGGTGGACAAGCTGGTTGACGAGAATGAGGAACCTTATAAAGCGCTCGCGGATCGTTATCTGCAAATCGGCTGTTCCGTCATGACACCTGATCATAACCGTTTCGAGCTTTTGGAGAGGCTGATTGACGAGTTCAAGGTTGACGGCGTGGTAGAAATGACCCTGCAGGCCTGTCACACCTATGCTGTGGAAACAGAGTCTCTCCGCCGGGTTGTGCAGGGCAAGGGCATACCCTTTATCAGTGTGGAAACTGACTATTCGGCAGCTGATACCGCTCAGCTCAAGAACAGATTGGCTGCCTTTCTTGAGATGATGGCATGATGAAAAAAAGCTTTATCGGTATTGATTCAGGCTCCACAATGTGCAAGGCTGTCCTTTTTCAGGACAGCCGGNCTGTGGATGTCCTGATCTCGAAAACGGGCTGGAATCCCAAGGTTTCAGCGAGGCAGAATGCTGACCTGCTGCTGGAAAGAAACCGCCTTGCTCCTGAAGACGTAGTCTTTGCCGCCACAGGCTACGGCCGCGAGNCCNTTGACTTTACGGAACATGTCTTTACTGAGATCATCTGCCATGCCTTTGGCGGGATGCATCTTGTCCCCAAAGTTCAGGGGGTAATTGACATCGGCGGGCAGGACAGCAAGGTGATTAGAATCAGCAACGGGAAAGTTGTGGATTTTCTGATGAATGACAAGTGCGCTGCCGGTACCGGGCGCTTCTTGAGCATGGCCTGCGAAAGCTTAGGAATCGAGCTTGCGAACATCGATGGGTTTGTGAACCTGGAGGAGTTTACTCCAATCAACAGCATGTGTGCGGTTTTTGCTGAGTCGGAAATTATCGGGCTCCTGTCTACGGGCACTGACCGCTCGAAAATCATGGCAGGTGTGCTCCAGTCTATAGCCCAAAGAATAAGGCAGATGATAGAGAGGCTGGGGTTTAGCCCAGGAGCCCCTCTGCTGATGACAGGGGGACTGTCACGTTCTAAGGCGCTGCTGGAGGCAATTGCCAAGGCTGCGGGCCTGGAGATCATTACCCATGCATATGCGCCTTACGCTGGAGCGCTTGGAGCCTGCATTTGTGCCCAACAGCGTGTTGCTGCCGGCTAGTGAGTTGGGAGGTGCCTGGTTTGATTTACTTTGACAATGGTGCAACAACTTTGCTCAAGCCGCCGGAGGTGGCGGAAGCGGTTCAGTACGCGATAGAGAATTTCGGCAATGCCGGCCGTTCCTTTTATGATGCGGTGATGCTGGCGAACCGGGAAATCTATCGAACCCGNATCGANCTAGCCAGGCTGGCGGGCTTGGACGATCCTCTCCAGGTGGCCTTCACTTCATCGGCAACAGAGAGCCTAAATCTTGTCATCTCTGGCCTGATCGGCCCAGAGGATGCAGTGATAACTACACTTGCTGAACATAACTCTGTCCTTCGCCCCCTGTATTTGACAGGCTGCGATCTAGAATTTTTAGATTGCGATGAAAATGGAAGAATAATGGTGGAATCCTTCGAAAGCAAACTGAAAGACAACACCAAGTTTTTGGTTTGNACCCATGGATCCAATGTTACGGGGAACATTACTGACGTAGAAAGTCTCTATCAAAAATGCAGCGCCCACGGCATCACGATGATTCTGGATGGGTCGCAAACCTTCGGGGCAATTCCGGTAAACATGTCCATGGCAGACATCATCTGTTTTACCGGCCACAAGGCCTTGTACGGCCCGCAGGGAACAGGTGGAGTGCTGGCAGTGGGTTCCTATGACTTTTCCATTGTAAAAACCGGCGGGGCCGGAACAAACAGCTTTGATAGGTTTCAATCCACCGATTTGCCTGATATCTTTGAAACTGGAACACTGAACAGCCACGGCCTCTACGGACTGCAAAAGGGTGTGCAGTTTGTGAACTCCCTCGGCGTTGAAACTATTCACGCCAAGGAAAGGAAGCTCCATGACATGTTTTACGAGGAAGTCTGCAAAATGGACAGGGTGAGAATTTACGGCGATTTCTCCACTTCAGACAGACTGCCTATCGTTTCTCTCAATCTAGAGGGCATGGCAGCATCTGAACTCGCTCGCCGGCTGTGGGAGGAAAACCGCATCGCGACCCGCGCGGGGAGCCATTGTGCCCCACTTCTCCATCAGCACNTCAATACGGTTAAGGGGGGTATGGTCAGGTTTTCTTTTTCCTACTTTAACACAGAGGAAGAGATAGCACAGGGTATAGAAGCTTTACATGCCATTGCAGGCGGTTAGAATAAGGGGGCAGAAATGGAATACATCTTGGCATTTGAAAACACCAACTTGGTCATGAAAGCAGAAAGGGTTCTCTTTGAAGCAGATTTGCATATAAAAGCGGTGCCCCTGCCTGATCAGATCTCAACAGGCTGCGGCATCTGTCTGCAGATTTCACCAGTTGAAATTGGGCGGGCGCTGAAGATTTTGGCAAATAATCATATCACAGAAGTCGGCATCTACCTAAGACAGGAATCTAATGGTGAAATAGTGTACAGCAAGGTCGAGGATTCAGCTGATTTTCTTTAACTTACGCCCATGCTCCAAACGGAGGCGACACGAAAAGTTTGCCTTTTCTGCCTGACTGTGCTATGATAGTGTTAGATAATCTCCGAATATTCCAGTAGTGGGGGACCCAGGTAATGGGGTGAATCTTGTAGCACAAGAGGGGCGACTTGGGCGTCCTAACCCGGCAGCTAACCCCATAGGAGTACACCAAGAGCGTAGTGTCGTTTTGATCGAAAGAACAAGACGCCTGGCGCTTTTTTTGTTGCCAACCTGGGGTCAGAACGGCCAGTCTGAAGACAGGGACAGGCAAATGAGTCACACTTCAGACTAATAAAGGTGGGAGGTAGTAAATTTGGACGTTCTGTTGAAAATTGGAATTGTTCTAGTTGTAGGGCTGGTGGGGGGGAAAGTTGCTCGCATCTTTAAGCTGCCCAACGTTTCGGGTTACTTGGTAGCAGGTCTTTTTCTCGGACCGTCATTTTTCAAGTATATTAGCGCAGCAGATATTGATTCTCTGTCCGTAATCAGTGAAGTTGCGCTGGCCATTATCGCCTTCAGCATTGGAAGTGAGTTTGTTTTCAAGGACATGCTGAAGCTTGGTAAGTCTATCGTAATTATTGCCTTGCTGGAAGTGATAGGGGCAGTTGCAGTCGTGTTCAGCCTGATGTACTTTGTCTTTGGCCAGCCCTTTGCTTTTAGCATCGTGATCGCCTCTATGTCTGCGGCAACAGCTCCTGCGGCGACACTCATGGTGATGAGGCAGTACCGGGCGGATGGGCCGCTGACGCGAACTGTCTTGCCAGTAGTAGCCCTGGACGATGTTTTTGGTATCATGGCTTTCGGTATCGCCCTGTCCCTGGCCAGAATCTCTGTGGGCGGATCCGACAGTACGCTGCTGCAGATGCTGGTTCAGCCGCTAGTGGAAATCGTCGGTTCCCTCGGTTTAGGTCTAGTGCTAGGTTTTATCCTGGCTTGGGTTGCGAAAAAGGCTGAAGACCGCGATGAGATGCAGGGTATTTCCCTTGCTGCGATTGCAGTTGCAACCGGCCTGTCTACTTGGCTGGGCCTGTCACCCCTTTTGACCAATATTGTAATGGGCACAGTGGTAGTGAATGTGATGCGTCATTCGACCAGGGTTTTTACTTCTGTCAATGACTTTGCTTCCCCAGTCTATGTGCTCTTCTTTACCTTGGCAGGTGCCAGTTTGGATCTGCGGATCCTGATGTCAGTAGGCTTAATGGGACTAGCTTATATTGTTGCCCGGGCCGTGGGTAAGGGTGTAGGGGCTTATGCAGGGGCACGATATGTGAAGGCACCTGAGAGTGTACAGAAGTACCTTGGTTTGGCGCTTTTGCCCCAAGGCGGCATTTCTATTGGACTTTCAGTCTTAGTGAGGCAGTTTTTGCCGCAGTATGCAGTGCCAATAACGACTATTATTATGTTCAGCGTGTTGGTGTACGAAGTCTCAGGCCCGATTTTTGCCAAGATCGCCATCTCTAAGGCGGGGGAAATCGGGGGGATGGATGCTGGGCGGGAAGGCGCCTAGGCCGAGTTGGGATCATAGACTTTGAGAGAAAGAAGGTATCCATATGTACGCACTGTTCATTGTGCTGAATGAAGTAAATCTGCTGGATGAAGTTTTGGAACGGTTTGTCGAAGTGGGTGTAAGGGGTGCAACTGTCCTGGACAGCCAGGGCATGGGTGGGGCGATGGTGCATGGCCCCAACCGCAGCCTTCCACTCTTTGGGTCGCTAAGGAGTCTGATGGACTCCGCCCGCCCTTATAACAAGACCATTTTTTCTGTTCTGGAAAGCGAAGAGATGGTGGAAAAGGCAGTAGCGGCGGTACAGACTGTCTTTGACAACAAATCATCTACTGGGCTTGGCTTTATGTTCAGTGTGCCAGTTGGAAAAGTATACGAGATGTCAAAAAAATAGCTGCATAGAGGACAGTAAAAGGAGCTCACTGGGCGACTCTGAGCTCCTTTTCAGAAAAGCTAATATGGGCAGCGAGGGCTTTTGCCATCTTCCGGCAAAGTGATTGTAACGAATAATAGTTTGTGGTATAATAACGGATAAGTCGGCCCCGTAGCTCAGGGGATAGAGCAGTGGTTTCCTAAACCATGTGCCGCAGGTTCGATTCCTGCCGGGGCCGCCATTTATAACAGGGCGTTTGATCAACAACATTTCAAAAACTATGTGTCTATAGGGCAAAATTGGGCAAATCGCTCGTTTTGTCCTTTTTGCTTTCCATGCAATCGTTCTATGGTGAGGTAGTAGTTTTTGGTTACCGTGGATCCCAGCACGTGTCCCGCCCTTGAGGAAGCTTCCTTGATAGCTAATCTAGGCCTTCATAAGAATTTCCTTCTGCTTGATCTCCAATTTCTCCAGAGCATACCTAAATGCAATCCTGGGCATTACTTCCTTGTTTTCCATTAAATAGTCGAAAACGCTCTTAGGGTTTTTTTGGGACAGGACTTTAAGCATCCAGCCATACCCTTTTAGAACTAAGTAATGGTCGTCGTTCATTAGCGCATCAGAAATCAGGAAAGGGTTTATGTCTTGATACCTGTCTTTCCTAATCGGATAGATCAGGCTGACGGCTGATGCTCTTCTAACCCAAAAATCCGGGTGCCTGGTCCACTTTATTATGTGCGGGAACAGCGTGTTGTTTTGACTAACTAACGCGCCCAGGGCATGTGTGCAAAAATCATCACAGTCATACCAGTCCCGTACGTAGCGTTTCAGCCAGCTTTCAAACAGAAAAAATGTTTCTTCATTGTATTGGTCCCTAACTCGAAATGCCCAGTCATAGGCGATAATACTCAAGGCCCATGTACGTTCTTCAAGCAGTTCGCCGCAACACTCGAGCACATACCCAATGTTCCTATTATCGAGTTCCCTGTAAAGACTTGCTGAAATCGAGCGTACTTGCCCAGTTGTTAGGCCGGTTGCCCTTGTTTGTCCTCCCAGGATGGTCTTCACTTTTTGAACAATATTGGACATTCGTTGATCCTCTTTTCTGTTGACGATGTGGTGCTTGACTAAAGACTCCTAAAGCACAACAGTAGATTCGTAGAATCCCGTGGAGACACACGGTAGAAGCTGCGGAGGAGTAGTTCTTCTCCAGCAGCTAGCAGCTTTCCTCAAGAATCTTGTAAAGCAGGCGATAGAGCATAGATGCCTCATCTGCAGTGAGGGGCAGGCACCGGGCTATTTGCTGCGGGATTGCGCGGGCCTTCTCTCTTAGGGCTTCACCTGAAGAAGAAAGAACGATTTCTACAACTCTTTCATCTGCCAGGGAACGTTTTCGCTGAATATATCCTTTGGCTTCCAGGCGCTTCAGCAAGGGGGTCAGAGTGCCCGAGTCAAGATAGAGGCGTGCACCTAAGTCTTTGACTGTAATGCCTTGCCTTTCCCAGAGAACCAGCATCACAATGTATTGCGTATAAGTGAGATTGATGCTCTCTAGGAACGGCTTATAGCTGTTTGTAACCGCTTTTGCTGCAGCGTAGAGAGGAAAGGAGAGCTGGTTTTCAAGGCGCAGAGCTTGATCATTCATTTAGCTAGCAGCTCCCTGATGGCCTCAGCCATGGCTTCGGGTTCTACCGTAGGCTCATAGCGGCCTACGACCTGCCCGTCCCGATCTACCAGGAATTTGGTGAAGTTCCACTTGATTTGGTCATCAGCATAGCCCCTTCCGTTTCTTGCCCTGAGCATAACTTCCAGGGTTTTGGCTTTCATACTCTTGCCCAGCCCTGAAAATCCCTTCTGGGCGGTGAGAAACTTAAACAGCGGAGTAGCGGTCTCGCCTCTGACATCCACTTTTTGCGAGAGGGGAAAGGTTACGCCATATCTTACAGAACAGAACTCGGCGATTTCTTCTTCGCTGCCCGGTTCTTGATCCATGAATTGGTTGCAGGGAAAACCAATCACTTCAAAACCCTGAACGCGGTAGGTGTCGTACATATCTTGCAGTCCCTTGTATTGCGGTGTAAACCCGCACTTGCTGGCGGTGTTCACGATGAGGAGCACCTTGCCCTTATGTTCAGACATTTGTACTGAGTTGCCTTCGATAGATGTGTAGCTAAAATCGTAAACGTTCATAAGCTTTCTCCTTATAATTGCAGACAATTAAATTGTGTACAATTAATATACAGCAGAAATGGCGAGATAGCAAGATTTTTTTGACATTATGCAAATTGCTGCCTTAAGCTCGGGACTTGGCTGTAATGTCGGCTGCAAAAGGTTCTTCGCAACCAAATTTCTGGTAAATCCAGGAAGGAAAGTGCAAATAACAGCGAGAATTACTAACAAAATTTGAAAACCTGGGGGAATAATCTGATGAGAAGCCACGGAATAGGGAAGGTAGTGTATCGGCAGGTGTCCATATCATTGCTGGCAGCATTAATGCTGCTCACATTTACGGGCTTAGCAGTGATCCCGACTGCATCCGCCCAGCAGGAACAAGAAGAGGGTGGACTTTTCCCAGATCCTGCCTTGGAGCAGGCAGTGCGCAGGGAAATCGGCAAGCCCAGTAAAGTCATTACCCTCGATGATGTGCGCAGCATAACCGACTTGAGAGCTTGGGACGAGGGTATCACAGATCTTACAGGCATTGAGCACTTGTCAAATCTAAGGTTTCTAGGATTGAACCGCAACGAGATCAGCGATCTGGGCCCATTGTCAGGTTTGACAGAGCTTCGAGACCTTTATCTGGATGGAAATAGGATCAGTGACATCAGTCCCCTCGCGGGATTGACCAATCTCGAGAGACTCACCCTGAGCGATAATGAAGTGCAAGACCTAAGTCCGCTGCGCAATCTGGCGAGACTACTTGATCTGGAACTTATCAATAACAAAATCAGCGATATCACTGCTTTGTCAGGTTTGACGAGTCTAGAATGGCTTGACTTGGATAATAATCAAATCGAGGATCTCAGCCCGTTATCCAATTTGGCAAACGTCGAGTTTCTTTCCCTGAGGGGAAACAGGATCAGGGATATCAGTCCCTTGTCTGGTTTGCTGAACCTTACAACGCTGAGGCTTTCGCGGAACGAGATTGTTGAGCCCAGGCTAGGAACGCTTCCCCGCATGTATTATCTTGAACTTTCGCATAATCAAATCAGTGAGTTAGGAGGGCTAAGCAGTCAGCCGAAGCTGGAGTCTTTAGATCTCAGCTCCAACCACATCAGAGATATCAGCCACTTATCTAGCCTGCCTAGCCTCTCGCACCTTGGTCTTTCGGCCAATCTGGAACTCACAGATCTCAGTGCGTTATCCAGCCTGACAGAACTGATCGACCTCTCCCTTTTCAACCTTCCCAACCTCAGCGACATCAGCCCTTTAGCGGACTTGACGAACTTAATGGCATTGCAAATAGTTGACACCAATACAAGTGACATCAGCCCTTTGTCAGGCCTGGAGAACCTCGATTATCTGGATTTACGGGGAAATCGCATCAGGGATCTAGCACCCCTGGAAACGTTGCCGAGTTTGTTTTTCTTATACCTTGACGGGAATGACTTCGACACGTCGGCTGGGTCGGACGCACTTCAGGTCATATCAAGGCTAGACGAACGCGGAGTAAGCGTCCATTATTAGCTGCCATTGCAGCGAAGGTTTTATTTTGATTATAGAAAGCCCTCTTTTCCGAGAAAAGAGGGCTTCTGTTCTTAAGACGCACAAAGTCGAATCCAGAGAGTCCTTACCATTCCAGCTCATAACTTCCCCTAAACTCCTTACCTGAGATTAGGATCATGTGTGTGCCGCTTTCGGTTATGTTTTGATCAGTCTTGCCCTTTATGCCGATTTCAAAATCGTGAATGAGATTATTATGCGGATCGAAGAGCCTTATGCTTAACTCTCCGCTGTCCAGTTTTGACTGGAATTGGAAAGTCACTGTCTGACCTGCTTCGAGTTCCAGCTCTGTCCTTTTTTCCCCCGTCCAGCTTGAGGATGAGCCGTGGATCTTATTAACAGATTTACTATGACTGCGACTTACGCTGCAGCCGCTGATGGCGATGCCAATCAAAAGAAGCCAGATAATTAGTCTCTTTCTGTTCATGTCGTTGCTCCTTTTCTCCTCGTTGATCTCTAACTACAGAACCACCATTTCCACTAGATGCCCTACTAAACCAGCAACGATACAAAAAGGTATGCTGCACAGTGTTTTGTAGATGAAAAACTTAGGTCCAAAAAACGCTGTTTCAAAGGGTGCCTTAATCATTCCCAGAATGCACCAGCTAGTGATCAGGGCTATTGTTGTACCCAAGCCTGCACCTGAAGCCAGGATGGAACCGATGATGGGAAAGGCAGCGTAGGGACCCATAGCCAGAAGCATTCCGCCGAAAGAACCCAGCAAGATGCCCCTGATTCCTGCTTCTGCTGAAAGCCAGTTTTGCACAAATTCCGCAGGCACAAGAACCTCAATCATCCCCGCTAAAATAAATGCACCGAGGATCAGGGGGGCTGTTTGGGCGAGTTGTCTAAAGCCTACTCGCAGCCCTTCTAGATGTTTGCCAGTTGTTTTGGCATTGACCAGCGTGAGCGCAAGCGCTAAGGCACTAAGAATTATCGTGGTTTGAGCCATCTGCGTCACCTATTTCTTCGAGAAAACTATCCATGGTTCGATTTGCCAAGTAACGCTCTGCAATCAGTCCGACAATAATGGGAATGGGAAAGGTGATGATGTTTCTCACTAAGGCCACGGTCGGGCTAACCAAGCTTATTTCCATAGGAATGCGGGTGACATCAAAAACCATTTTCCCGTATAAAAACGAGATGATGATGTAAAAGGGTATGTCCTTGCCCTTAAAGCTGACAACGAACGGATAGTAAATATACGGTCCCCCAGGGAACAGTCCGCCGGCCAAAGCGCTCATTACCACTCCTTTGATCCCGCTGAATCTCTGCAGCCATTGATCAAGCACTTCTTTAGAAAGCAGCACTTGGATTTGACCGATGACCAAAAAGGATGCCACCAGCATGAGTGCAGACTGGAGGGCAGTGTTTAGCGAGACTCTGAAACCCTCTGTCAAGAGGCTGCTCCCGCCAATCAGATAGGTCATGATCGTGATCACCAGCGCCGAACTTAAAATAATCAAAAACGATCTCTTCATTCCTGTCACCTTCTGCGATTCTAGTAGACCAGCTTATTACCGTTCGGTCTCTTTAGTGCTTGGCACGGTTTTACTCACACTAGCTTCCCTGCTTGTGGGCTTTTTTCCTTCTACTAGCGTTCATCTCCCGTCGCTTGAGTGACGAGCGCAGAGCTGTCAAATGTGGCTAGGGACACCCAATGTGAACAATGTGGACTAGGTGCGGGAAGAAGGGTTCCACTGCAAATGGTATAATGTGGTATTGAGGGTGGGAGAAGGCCATTGATACCGCATGGCTCGAGTAGAAAGTCGGCGAGGCAAGCATGTACTCGGACGTAGTAGCTAGGATCAAGAGGAACAGCAAGCTTCTGTTTTCCCGCGACAGTGTCTGCCTGCAGGAACTGTGCACTTTGCTGGAACTTCAGAACCGCAGATCCATTGTGATGTGGGCGTTAGAGCGGGGAAAAGAGATCCTCTGGCAAATTGAGCAAAAGTATCCAGATGAACCGCGACCAAGAATCTGTTTGGATCTCTGCGAAGTTTGGGCTAGGGGCAGAATTAAGATGCCCGCTGCACAAAAGGCGATTCTTGCTGCGCATGCTGCAGCCAAGGGTGTGAGTGGCATAATAAAATGGAGAGATTGGGGGTGATTATGCGCACATCCATCACTGTGTATGACGATCTGACCGCCCAGTATTGGGAGGAGATGAACCGCTATTCTGTGCTTTGGGCCAAGAAACAACAGAGTATAATCAGCCCAGAAGAGCTAAGTCTGTTTTGGGAACTAGAGCGTAGTATTCCCCTTTCTGTGAGGAAGACCTATTTCGAAGCACGTTCCCGCAACCATAGCGTTAATTTGAGAGCCCTGCAATTGCTCCACGAAGATGTCTTAGACATATTGTCCTTTACTCAAGAAGACGCTCACCCTTTTGGACCCCACCAGTTGGAGCAGTCGAATCTCAAGCGGCGGATTGAGACCAGTCATGCAAATAGGGTATTTATTTATCCAGGCGCGGACGAAGGTGGGCTAATACTACTTGCGAAAGCTCTGCAGGAAGCTTATCAATGTTCAGTTTGGTCAATCACTACCTTTTTCCCCAAAACCTCCCGAGACCATATTGCTAAGTTTGAAGATATTCCGCTTGCGGAGAACGTCAGCAGACAAATAAGGGCGGGAGGGTTTGCCAAGGCCAATGGCCCTCAGCTTTGGACAGCTGTTTTGGGCCCGGAAAGATCTGTGCAAGGGCTTAATGTCTGGCAGAAACCTGACTATAGTGGCTCGCTCAACCTTGATTACGAAAAGTTGTGGGCTGGAATAGAAATGGCGTACACGAGCGGACTATACCCCACCATCGCCGACGTAATTCAACCAAATGGGGCAGAGATTCAACTGTTCGACTTCTTAAGGGGACGTGACTTGACGAAAATAGCCTCTTATGCTGGCTGGAATACTGCTGGAAACACTATTGGAACGGCGTTAGCTCTTGGGGCCGTAGTGGCTGTTGCGCAGCACAGAGGAATATATTGTGAAGCTGCTCATCGCGAGTTTTTCATAGAGCGGATTCTTGATGATTATGTTTATCAAAGAATCGTCAGGGAAGAACTGGCAGAGTATATTTTGAAAAATCCTAGCTGGGGCAACCGCCATCAGCTGACTTCTGTCGGCTGGAAAGAGCTTAACCAGATCGTCCAGGCAAAGATGCAACATTGGGCAAACAGCAATTTGACAGATTACAATCTTCCTCCCGCCCAAGTTACCGCGCATCTTCCTTGGCCACGAATTTTCGAAGTGTCTGTAACGGCGAATTTAGAAAGGGGACTACGATAAATGCAGTTATTTAGTACATTATTGAACAAGCCAAAATTGACTTTGATGTATAGTCTGCCGCAAAACGATCCAAAATTAGCCAAAGCAGCCCTTGCTGGCGGTATCGATGTTTTAAAGGTACACACTAATGTTTCGCATCGTGCAAGTGGAACTCATTTTGGCAGTCTAGAGGACGAAAGGGACAATCTTCAACAGATCCTTGATTTATCTGATGGCCGTCCCGTAGGAATTGTGCCTGCAGGCCAAGGAGTTATAACCTGCGCTGATCTTGAACCCCTCAAAGAAATGGGTTTTGCTTTTGCTTCCGCCTACGCACACCACTTTGCTCCAGGAGTATTCGATTTTCCAGGATTAGAAGTCATGGTTGCTCCAGATTACACATACCAAGTGTGGGAACTGCAAAATTGGAGAGAACTAGGCGTAGATGTGATAGAAGCATCAATTATAGAGCCGGCTGGTTATGGTGAACCACTCTCATTTCGGGACATTAGCAAGTATCGGGCCTTGAAGGAACTTGGTTTGCCAGTTGTAGTACCTACCCAACGCAAGGTTACACCTGCAGACATTAGTTCATTAATCAAAGCAGGCGTAAATGGTTTAATGCTAGGTGCTGTTGTTACTGGCAAAGACCCACGGGAAATAGAAAAGATAATTCAGGAATTCCGTAGAGCGTTGGATGAAGTTTATTAGAACATCCACCTCTTCGCTTCCTAAAGCTACACTGTAACATCAATGCGGTGGAATTCATCAAAGGTGGCGCTGCAAGCCAATCGCCTTGATCGAACATTGACGGTTCTCTGCGGTCAGCTGTGTCGGACCAACGATCAATGTACCAGCTACCCACCGGTGGAAGTCTGTGGAGAGCTAAGATTCTGACTGCGAACAGAGGGCCTGGACCTAGTTATGTCTGGGCCTTATTCTTTTGCCTATACATTTCGTACACTCTACTTATCGCGTTCTGTCAAGGTCTGAAGACGAAGACGGGAAGGACATCTAACGGCGGATGTGGAAATCACCAATAATCAGAAGGGTTAGAATTAACAGGGAGTCTCTTTACAGGAGCCGCCCATGTTTTCGTATAAAGACAGATGGAACAGGGGGAACACAATGTCAAAAACCAATGGAGCAACGATCGGTTTTGAACAAGATATCTGGAAGGCGGCTGACGTACTTCGAGGCAATATGGATGCATCGGAGTATAAGCATGTGGTGCTGGGTCTTATTTTTCTGAAGTACATATCGGATTCATTTGAACATAGATACCAGGAGTTGGTCGAGGAAGGCAAAGGTTATGAGGAAGATAGGGATGAGTACACATTCCTCAACATCTTTTTTGTACCAGAAGAGGCGCGCTGGAGCAAGATTGCAGCCAGTGCCCACACTCCGGAAGTTGGTGTTGTGATCGACAACGCTATGCATGCTATTGAACAGGAAAACCCGCGTCTAAAGGGGGTTTTGCCAAAGAACTATGCCAGGCCGGAACTGGACAAGCGCAGACTAGGAGACATAGTTGACATTTTTACTAACGTTGCCATGAAAGAGCATGGCGATTCCAAGGACATCCTAGGGCGCGCATACGAGTATACATTGATGAAGTTTGCGGAACAGGAAGGGCGAAACGCAGGCGAGTTCTATACTCCGTCCTGTGTGGTTAAGACTTTGGTAGAAATTCTCGAACCATATAG
>JGI24707J26582_10000044_pt1 | contig 72471 bp, 62 predicted proteins | sample BioPla1DNA1_FD_26582 | JGI IMG/M metagenome (IMG submission 26582)
CTTTTTTAACGCTGCATCGACTAATTGTAAGTAACTTGCAGGATCTAGCGACGCTCCACCAACTAATGCTCCATCAATGTTTTCTTTAGCAAGTAAACTTTCAATGTTGCCTGGGTTTACTGAACCACCATATAATATACGAATATTTTCAGCAATCGAATCGTTGTATAGCTCTCTTACTACATCTCTAATCGCTTTAATCGTCTCTTCTGCTTGTTCAGGCGTAGCCGTTCTTCCCGTACCTATCGCCCAAATCGGCTCATAAGCAATTATAATTTTTTCTATTTCTTCATGTGATATATTGTAAAGAGCTGCGACTACTTGTCTTTTTACCCACTCATTAGTTGTACCAGCTTCTCTAATATCCAAACTTTCTCCAACACATAAAATTGGTGTTAATTCAAATTTTAATGCTGCGTGAACTTTTTTGTTAACCGACTCATCAGTTTCCGCAAACATTTCTCTGCGTTCACTATGACCGATAATTACATATGTAACTCCGGTGTTTTCTAAAACTCTTGGTGATGTTTCACCTGTAAATGCTCCTTTTTCTTCAAAATGCATGTTTTGAGCGCCTATTTTTAAGTTGTCGCCTTGCCTTTTAACCAAGCATCTCAATAAAACATCACTTGCACATATAACCGTTTCTACTAAATCATTTGAAGGAACTTCTTCATTTACCTTATAAATAAATTGTAAAGCCTCATCACGATCTTTGTGCATCTTCCAATTACCAGCAATTACTGGTGTTCTACCTTGTTTCATATTTACCTTCCTTTTATTTTAATAATGATTCTATTTCTTTTAAGGCCAATGTAGCATCTTTCCCTTCAGAAGCAACTTTTACACTTTCTCCTTTAGGAATCGCTAAACTCATCAATCCTAAAATTGATTTTAAGTTTGCGACCTTATCTTTATAATATAATTTTACATCAGCATCATATTTAGAAGTTTCTTCAACCAACTTCGCCGCCAATGATGCATCTAAACTTTTAATGTTTTCAATTGTTTTTTCTTTTCTCATATTTTCACTCCTAAAACATAGGTGGGGTTGAAATCCACAAAATTTTAGCTATTTTATTTGTATTATTCACTAAATAATGCTCTCTATTTGCTCGGTAATAAAAGGTTTGTCCTTTTTTAACAATATGCTTTGTTTTATTTAAAACCAGCGTTATTTCCCCTTCTAAACAATAGCCAAACTCTTCACCTTCGTGTGGATTGTCTGTTTTTGATTTACCACCCGGCTCTAATTCAATAATTATTGGCTCCATTTCAAATTTTAATGCATTAGGGACTATCCATTTAATTAAATGCTTTAATTCTTCATCCTCTTGCCAATAAAAATCTTCTTCAGTGTGAACAACTTGTTCATCTTTTAGCCTTGAGAAAAAAGCCGTTGGATCAGTTCCTAAAACTTCTAATATTGAAAAGAACGTTTCTAACGAGGGGGAGGATATATTTCTTTCTATTTGGGAAATATACCCCTTTGTTAATTCTAACCTGTTAGCTAGTTCTTGTTGAGTTAAGCCGTTTTCTAAGCGCAACTGCTTAATCTTTGAACCTATATCCATTATTTATCTGATAATGCAGCTACTCCTGGAAGCACTTTTCCTTCTAAATATTCTAAAGAAGCGCCGCCACCTGTAGAAATATGTGTTATTTTATCTTCATAACCAAATTGAATTGCTGCTGCAGCAGAATCTCCGCCACCAACAATTGTAATAGCGTCTTTTAAGTTAGCTAACGCTTCACAAACACCTATAGTTCCTTTTCTATAGTTGTCCATTTCAAATACTCCCATTGGCCCATTCCATACAACTGTTTTTGCATTTTTAATTTCTTTTGCAAATAATTCAAGTGTTTTTGGCCCGATATCTAAGCTCATTTCACCCTCTTTAATGTCAGTAATTGGTCCAACATGTGTAGGTGCTTTATCTTCAAACTTATCAGTAAATGCAAAATCAACTGGTAAAATAATTTTGCCTTTTCCTTTTTCTAACAAGTTTTTAGCTAATTCAACTTTATCTGCTTCAAATAAAGATGTACCGATATCATAACCTTGTGCATTTAAGAATGTGTATGCCATTCCGCCGCCGATAATAACTTTGTCTGCTTTTTCAAGCAAGTTTTCTATAACTGAAATTTTATCAGAAACTTTTGCTCCACCTAAAATAGCCACAAATGGACGTTTAGGGTTGTCAACTGCACCGCCGATAAACTTAATTTCTTTTTCTAATAAAAAGCCTGCAACTGAATCTTTAATATTGCTAGCAATACCAACATTTGATGCGTGTGCTCTATGAGCTGTACCAAATGCATCGTTTACGAATACATCACCTAAACTAGCCCAATATTTGCCTAATTCAGGGTTGTTTTTAGATTCTTTATTGCCATCTAAATCTTCAAATCTAGTGTTTTCAAACATTAATATTTCGCCATCTTTAAGATTTGAAATTGCAACTTCTAACTCACTACCTCTTGTAACAGGAACGAACTTAACCTCTTTGCCTAATAACTCCTCTAATCTTTCACTAACAACTTTAAGTGATTTACTAGCTTTATCTTCTTCAGTTTTAACTCTTCCTAAATGAGAGAAAACAATCGCTCTTCCACCTTGATCTAAAATATATTTTAGTGTCGGAATCGCTTGAACAATCCTATTATCATCAGTAATATTACCATTTTGAATAGGTACGTTAAAGTCTACTCTTACTAATACTTTTTTACCTTTTAATTTTAAATCTCTAACTGTCTTTTTTGCCATAATTATTCTCCTTTTATAATTATCATAATTCCAAATAACATTATATCATTTATATATCCATTTATCCAATAAAAACGGCGGATATTCTACAATTTTAAAAAAACAAGACAACTAAGCCTTATCTTTTCTTAATTTAATTATTAAATTAACATTTTATATTGATGAGTTTAAACCCCTTTTATCCATGTATTCTTTAACTCTTTTTGCTTTATCCATCATTATAGTAAAACTATTTACTGTTACACTAACTTCTAATTCTTTTAAATTAGTAAATAATATTAGTGTTTTATCAAAATGCTTTTGATAAGAAAAAACTTCAAAATAATTAATCCAATATGTCTCATATCTTTTGGGTGACTTTGTAGGCATCAATAATATCTCTTTATTGATATATATTGGAACCTTTGTATTAATATTTAAATATAGTTTAGTGAGTTTTATTCTTGAATCATAGCTAAACAGTTCTCTCTCACATAATCCTTTTACAACAGAAAAAGCCGTCTTTTCAGCCTTTTGAATCTTTTCTTTACATGCAATGTTTGCCAAGTTGTTTTGATTGTAAATATATAACATATTAATCTTTCCTTTATATTAATATATACAACCAAACATCTTATTTTACTTTTACAAACAAAAAAGCCGAAACATTAATTTCGGCTTTAAGTTAATTATTTAAATTATTTTTTTGGCGTTTCTTTCTTTGGAGCTGCTGCCTTCTTAGGTGCCGCCTTAGGTGCTGCTTTCGGAGCCGCTTTCTTAGGTTCAGCCTTTACAGCTTCTTTTTTAGGTTCCTCTTTTTTCGGTTCTTCCTTAGCCTCTTCAGTTTCTTTTAAGTATTGTTCGTAATCTTCATCAGCTCTACCACGTTTAAAGAGACGTTTAAAGAGACCTTTAATCTTATCTAAGAATCCTACTTTTTCCTCTTCTTCGTATTCTAAACCTTCATCAAGTCCAAGTCCTTGATAGTCACTTGGAATAATTTGTGGATTTTCAACACCCTCTGGAGGTAAGTTGTAGTCATATACAAGTCTAAATTCTGTTTTTGCATCAAAGAAGTGTGTTTTATCCATATCAAGTTCTAATACAACTTCATCACCTAAACGTAAATCGTCTCTTGCAGATACACTTGCACAAATTTGATAACCATTAACATCTGTATAAATGTTTGTTTCTGAACCTAATAACTCAGCAACATCAACAATTAATTTAACTGTTTCTTTATTTTTAAGGTTAACATCTGCTAAATCATCATAAATGTCTTCTGGTCTAATACCCATTACAACTGGTTTTTTGAAAAATCTATTTTGTTTAATAACCTTTAATTTTTCTTCTGGAAGTTTAAATTTATAATCACCACTTACAAAAACTCCATCAGGTTCAACAATACCTTCAATAAAGTTCATTGGAGGTGTACCAATGAATCCGCCAACGAAGATATTAACTGGTGTATCATAAATTTCTTTTGGTGTACCAACTTGTTGAATAACACCATCGTTTTGAACAACTATTCTAGTTGCCATCGTCATCGCTTCAACCTGGTCGTGTGTAACATATAGCGTTGTTGTTTTTAAACGGTCGTGAAGTTTAATCAACTCTCCTCTTGTTTGAACACGCAACTTAGCGTCTAAGTTTGATAAAGGCTCGTCCATTAAGAATACTTTCGCATCTCTAACGATAGCTCTACCTAATGCAACACGCTGACGCTGACCACCTGATAGAGCTCTAGGCTTTCTATCTAAGTAAGGTAATAAACCTAAAATTTCTGCCGCTTCTTTAACTTTCTTGTCAATTTCGTTTTTAGGCATTTTTCTAATTTTTAATCCAAACGCCATATTGTCATAAACAGACATATGTGGATATAAAGCGTATGATTGGAAAACCATCGCAATATCTCTGTCTTTTGGTGCCACGTCATTAACTAGTAAATCATCAATATATAATTCCCCGTGTGAAATCTCTTCTAAACCTGCCACCATTCTTAAAGTTGTTGACTTTCCGCAACCAGAAGGTCCTACTAAAACGATAAATTCGCGGTCTTTAACTTCTAAACTAAAGTTTTTAACGGCTCTAACGCCACCCGGATAAACTTTGTTTAATTTTCTAAACGTAATCGTTGCCATAAAATCTCTCCTTTAAATTCAATATTACTTTTATTATATAAAACTAATCATTACTTTTGAATGTGCAAATTGCACATACTTTTTATAAATCTTTGAGTAACATATAAATGAAGACTGAATCATCAAAATCTTTTAAATTATATCCTGTGATATTAGTGAACTTTTCTAATCTATTATCAAGTGTGTTTCTATGAAGATTTGCATGTTTACTTGCAAGTGTTGTATTCTTATCATTTTCTAAATAAATTTTAATAGTTCTTAAAAACTCTTTATCATTATATAAACTTTTAAATACTTCCTTTTTTAAGTTTTCATCAACATGTTTTCTTGTCTCATAATAAAATAATGTTTTATCACTATTATAGGTTTCTTTAAATAATTCTTTCTTTACATTTTTACTAACACTTTCTTTGAGTGCTACTTTACTATGAAACATAACTGATTCATATAACTTTAGATCAGAATAAAAATCACCATTTACTGCAATAATAAATGATTCCCAACTCATCTCTGCTTCAACAACATCAGTCGCTATTAAAACATCATCTTTAATTTTAATTGTTGGTTTAACCATAACGCCTTCTAATAATTCGCTTAAAGTGTTTCTTTCTAAACTCGTTAAGGCATCTAAACCCTTTATTATAATATAATAACCGTACAACTAAATCACCGCTTATATTATACCCTATTTTAAACAAGAATACTAATTGATAGTTATGTTATAATCAATTAAAGGAGTGATTTTAATGAAACTACCAAAATTTTTAAAACCTGGCGATACTATTGGACTAGTTGCCCCGTCTTTCGGAGCCAACACAGAACCTTACCATACAAGACTAAAAAGCGCCATTAACTATTTACACGAAGAAGGCTTTAAAACAAAAGTTTTCGGTGACATCTTTGGTTATTACATGGGAGCATCCGAATCAAAAGAAAAAAGAGCCAAGGCCTTTATGGATGCTTATACTGATAAAGATGTTAATGCTATCTTTAGTGTAAGCGGTGGTGAAATGATGTTTGAAATCTTACCTTTAATTGATTTTGAAGAATTAAAGAAACACGAGCCTAAATTTTTCATCGGTTATTCGGATAATACAAACCTAACTTTTTTACTCCCAACATTAATTGATGTAGTAAGTGTTTACGCTCCATGCCTAACAACATTTGGGATGAAACCATTAGATCCTTTTTTAGTTCAAATAATGGGCCTCTTAAAAGGTAAAAAAATCACTCAACACGCATCAAAATTTTACGAGCCCATAGATACACCAGAAAGAGAGCCACTCGCCCCTTATTCGCTCATAGAAAAAACAAAATGGATTAACTTATTTGGCGAAGAAAATCTCACGTTAAAAGGTAGAGTTATCGGCGGTTGTTTAGAAGTCTTAGTATCATTAGTTGGAACTCCATATGATAATGTAAAAAACTTTATCAAGAAGTATAAAGATGATAATATAATTTGGTTTTTAGAAGTGGCTGAATTTAATCTTTTTGGATATAAAAAAGCACTTTGGCAATTAAAAGAAGCTGGTTGGTTTAATAATACAAAAGCAATTTTGTTTGGTAGATCCGCCGGGACAAAAACATTTATAGACATGAACCTTTATGATGTTACAAAAGACATTTTAAAAGACTTAAATATACCAGTAATTATGGATATGGATATCGGTCACGTTAGTCCAGTTCACGCAATCTTTACTGGCGCAAAAATCGAGGTGGAAAACACACCTCGAAATAGTTTTGTAAAGTTTAATTTAACTTAAATTTTTATATAGTAAATCAGTTTTTATCTGTGTTATGTTTCTTCTGTAAACGGCTTAGATATAGCAATATCCGGTTTTGGTTTAAGGTTGTAAAACATGAAATTAAAGAATAGCGGAAACGCACTAACGATTAGCACAAAAACCCCCTGAGCAATCATATTTTTGATTAGTAACATAATTCCAATAATAGCGAAAAGCACATAAAGAATTGTTGTAAAAACAAAGAATCTAAAGTGTGCTTTTTTGTTTTTTCTAAAGAGGTTTGTAACGCTTGAAACAAACATAAGTAAACTTAAAAAAACAATCGGCACAAAATAGTTTTCACCATGATGGATATGTTCACTAATTAATAGCAACAACAACATCCCTAACAACATTGTGTGAACTGTTGTAAAACGCAAAAAACCATATCTTCTTTCTTTGCTATTAATTCTTTCTTTTTCTTTCATCGGAATTATTTTCAAGATTGAACCATCACTCTTTTTTAGAACCTTTAAACACATTCCGATTTGTGGTTTAAACACGAAAAGATCTTTACTAATTTTATAGTAAGATTTCCCTTCTTGAACATATATATTTTTGTTAGTAATATTAAATATTGTTCCCAAGTTCTCCACCACAATCTTTCATTGTAATACTATATTTTTTAACCAATCGAACCTTCCATTTCTAATTTAATTAATTGGTTTAATTCTACTGCGTATTCCATCGGTAATTCTTTCGTAAACGGTTCAATGAAACCCATAACAATCATCTCTGTTGCTTCTTCTTCAGTGAGTCCTCTACTCATTAGATAAAAGAGTTGATCTTCACTAATTTTTGAGACTGTCGCTTCGTGTTCTAAGAAGCCTTCAGAGTTATTAATAATGTTAATTGGAATTGTATCACTGTAAGATATATCATCTAAAATAATCGTATCACACTCAACATGTGCTTTAGCTTTTTTGGCATCTTTACCAAAATATACTTTGCCGCGATAATTAACTTTACCACCACCACGAGAGATTGATTTAGAAATAATTGTTGATTGCGTGTGCGGAGCTAAATGAATCATCTTCGCGCCCGCATCTTGAATTTGATTTTTACCTGCAAAAGCGATTGAGATTGTATTTCCTTTTGCATAAGGTTCTAATAACACACAAGAAGGATATTTCATATTGATTAATGAACCCATATTACCATCAATCCATTCCATTAATCCATTTTCATACACATGCGCTCTTTTTGTTACAAGGTTGTTGACATTACTTGACCAGTTTTGAATCGTTGTATATCTACAATATGCATTCTTTTTAACAATAATTTCAACCGTAGCAGCATGTAGTGACTCTGTTGAGTAAATCGGCGCTGTACATCCCTCAATATAATGAACACTTGCGCCTTCATCAACAATAATTAATGTTCTTTCAAACTGTCCCGTTCTCTCACTATTAATCCGAAAATACGAATGTAGTGGTTTATCTATTTTAACACCTTTTGGAACATAAATAAAGGTCCCACCACTCCAAACCGCTCCATTTAAACCTGCGTATTTATTATCTTTATAAGGAACTACTGTTCCAAAATACTCTTTAACTAACTCAGGATGTTCTCTTAATGCTGTATCAGTATCTACAAATATAACACCCGTTTCTTCTAAATTTTTAGCGGTTGCATTATAAACTACTTCGCTTTCAAATTGCGTCGAAACACCAGCTAAAAACTTCTTTTCAGCCTCAGGTATACCTAACTTTTCAAATGTTTCTTTAATCTCTTTTGGTACATCTTCCCAACTTGTACTAACTTTATCTGATGAACGGATAAAATATGTTAAGTCTTGAATATTAATGTTAGATAAATCCGGACCCCAAGTTGGGTTTTCTTTATTTATAAAATACTCATAACTTTTTAATCTATAATCTAACATCCATTTAGGTTCGTTTTTGTAAGCAGAGATTTTCTTAACAATGTCTTCGTTTAAGCCCTTTTCAGTTTTAATAACTGGTTTTGACTCGGTTTTAAAACCATACTTGTAATCACCAATTATCTCATCATACTTTTTCTTAGTATTTTCATCCATTGTTCTCCTCCTTCTCTTTTAAAACGCCTTCTTTAGCAGCATGCCAAGCTAAATTAGCGCATCTAATTCTCGCAGGAAACTTGCTAACCCCCATATATGCTAGGGCCTCACCCTTTAATATTTCATCGTTAAAATCTTTTCCCGTCAATAAAAGATTAAAAGCGTCAATCTTCTCTAGTGCAACATCAACGTTTTCACCTTTTAATTCTTCACTCATCACCGATGCACTTGAACAGCAGATTGAACAACCAGTGCCTGTGTGTCTAACATCTTTAATCATGCCGTTTTCAATTAGTAATTGAACTGTAACATCATCGCCGCAAGAAGGGTTTACTAAATTAATCGTTCGATAATTTTCATCGTTTTTTAAACCTTTATTTCTTGGGTCTTTATAATGATCCATAATAATTTGTCTATATAAACTATCTATACTCATCTTAATCTCCTAAAACTTTTTAAAGAACCTGACCGCTTCTTTGACGGTTTCAATAAATTTATCAATATCTTCTTCGCTGTTATAAATATAAAATGACGCCCTTAAAGTTGCCGTTTCACCTAACCATCTAACAATAAGTTGCGCGCAATGTTCTCCAGCTCTTATACAAATATTTTTATTATCAAAGATTGTTGCTGCATCATGTGGATGAACCCCCTCTAAATTAAAGGTTATAATGCCTGTATCACTTTTGTTATATACAACAACACCATCAATCTCTTTTAATTTTTTTAATGTGTATTCATTTAACTTTTTAATATGTTTTTTAATCTTTGTAAAACCAATTTCATTAATGAGTTCTACCGCTTGTTTTAGCGCAATTGCACCAGCTATAATTGGTGTGCCTGCCTCATACTTAATTGGGGCTTCTCTATACTCCGCTTTATCTTTATAAACATAATTAACCATCTCGCCGCCAAACTCAAACGGTTCTACAATATTATGATGTTTTTTATTTATATATAAAACACCAATCCCGCTTGGTCCCATCATCTTATGACCTGAAAAGGCTAAAAAATCACACCCTAAGTCTTTTACATCAATCTTCAAATGTCCCGCAGCTTGTGCAGCATCAATAACCGTTAACGCCCCAACACTTTTCGCAATTTCAACAAACTCTTTAACTTTTTGAATTCTTCCCATTACATTAGATACATATGTTAAAGCGATTATTTTCGTATTCTTATTAACAATCTTTTTAAGATATTCTAAATCAATATCTCCGTTTTCATCTAATTTAGCAAATACTAATTTAGCACCAGTTTTTTTACTTACATTTAACCAAGGTAAAAATGATGAATGGTGTTCTAACTCAGAAGTGATAATTTCATCGCCTGGTTTTAATTTAAATAAATAACTTTGCGCAAGCATATTTAAACTATTAGTCGTCCCTTTAGTAAAGATAACTTCTTCATAGTCTGCATTAATAAACTCCGCAACAGCACGTCTTGAGGCCTCATATAACTCTGTTGCTTCATAAGAGAGATTATAAACGCCTCTATGGATATTCACCCCATAATTGTTATAATAATCGTTTAAAGACGAAATAACAGCCTTCGGCTTTAGTGCTGAAGCTGTTGTATCTAAATAGATTAAACTTGGATTGTTTGAGAAGATTGGAAACATCTCTTTAATCTTTTTTACGTCTAAACTCATAAGCGTTTATTCACCACATTGATAAACCTTTCTTTAATGTCTTTATCTGTAATCTCATCAACTACCGGTCTAATTAAGCCGTTTATCATCAGTTTTTCTGCTTCCTTTTTAGTTAAACCGCGACTCATTAAATAATAAATGCTTTCTTCATCAAGTTGGCCAACCGTCGCTCCATGACCAGCAGTCACATCGTATTCATCAATTAAAAGGATTGGGTTAACTTCAATAAATGCATCGTTTGAAGTTGTTATCCCTTGAAGATTTTGATAAGCATCAGACTTACTATTACCTTTTAAGATTTTTTCTATCCCGTTTAATACAATTCTACCATTAGCACTCGCAATAGCAACATTATACATTAAACCTTTACTATTTTTAGCTTCATGATTAATTATTACATCAACAGTTTGACTATTATCTCTTCCAGAAATAGTAACTACTCTAACATTAACATTTGAACCTATCCCAATAAGTCTATTATTTAAGTTAGCCTTTACTTTATTATTTAAAAAACCTACCATTAAATTTAATGATGCATCTTTTTCAATTATAACGTTTTGATTAATTGTTGCATCATCGCTTAAAAGTTCTGTAACTAATAAATAAGTTATGTTGCTGTTAGGCTTTAAAATTAAATCCACATCATATTTTAAACTTTCTTTTAGGTTGTTGTTTATTTCAATAATTATTTTCGCTTCGCTAGAGTCTTGTGCTTCAATTACTAATGGTTCATTATTACTTAACGCAAAAACAACCGGCTCTATTATTTGCCCGCTAATTTTTAATGTTTTTCCGTTATATTCAACACCCTTAGGTAATTTTTTTTCCTTTATATTAACAACCTCTTGTGGCATCTTACCTAACCTCAAAATCAATATTTAAATCTTTCTTCAGCCACTCATAGCCTTGTTTTTCAATTTTTTCTATTAACTCTATCCCGCCACTTTTAACGATTTTACCATCAATCATTATGTGAACATGTGTTGGTTTAATATAGTCTAAAATTCTTTGATAATGCGTAATTAAAAGGCACCCAAAGTTTTCTGAAACCATCTCATTTACAGCTTCGCCAACAATTTTTACATTATCAATATCAAGCCCTGAATCAATCTCATCTAATATAGCAATCTTAGGCTTTAACATTTTCATTTGTAAAATTTCATTGCGCTTTTTTTCTCCGCCAGAAAAGCCTTCATTTAAATATCTATGCGCTAAACTTGAATCCATCTTTAATTCTTTAATCGCTGCTTCATACTCTTTAAATACTTTAAATACAGAAATCTTTTCTTCCCCTCTATGACTTCTCAAAGCCGTATTAATAAACTCATAGTTTGTCACTCCTGTAACTTCAGCCGGATATTGCATCGCTAAAAAGATCCCATTACGAGACCTTTCATAAACTTCCATTTCTAAAACATCTTTATCATCTAAAAAGATTTCACCTTTTGTAACTTCATAAATAGGGTTTCCCATTATTACACTAGCTAATGTGCTTTTACCAGTACCATTTGGCCCCATAATCGCATGAACCTCACCAGTTCCTAATTCTAAATTAACTCCTTTTAAAATTTCTAACCCGTCAACTTGTGCATGAAGATTTTTGATTTTTAATTTGCTCATCAAAATTGCCTCCTTTAAATTGCCAATGTTATTATATAATATTTAATAGTCTATTGCTAATAAATAGACAGAAAAAATACTTATAAAAAACATTGTTAAGCGTTTTCATTTAAAATAAAAGCCCTTTCATATTTTTTTCCTTGATTTTTGTTATATAATAAAGGTGATTAAAAGAAACCTTTATGTCTTTTAATCACCCTCGTGTTTTTCTCCCAAAAAAAAAATACACTATTACGTTGACCGCGTTTAGATCTATTCTAAAAAAGGTCTGCAATCTCCCTTTTGGGCAAAGGAACATCGATTATTTCGATGTTTTTTTTCGCTATAATGCTAATATTGTTAGAATAATTGTTATTACAAGCAAAATAGCAGAATAGATAAACGAAACAGCCATATATCTTTTAGGTATCTGATTTTCTTCAACCTGGACTTTTACTTCATAATAACTTTTCTTTGGTCTCTTGCCAACAATCATTAAACCAAACACTTTAAAACCGTGGGTAAATATGGAGATAATGTTTTTATTGTATATAAACATAATCCAACCAATAAAAAAAATCATAATTAAAGTAAGCAACATCGCGTTTGACCAGGCTAATATAGTTAGTGACTTCTGCCAAAGTAAACCTAAAGCTGTAATTAAAAGCGAAACTGCAACATTTATAAATATTGTGATATAAATGCTTTTTTTAATTCTTTTTCTTTCAGCTTTTTCTCTTTCTATTGCGGCTTGTTCATTATTCTTTTTTTCTTGTTTTATTTCTTTTTCCATATTTCATATATATCTCTTTATTAAATTACATGCTAAAAAATATTGCTTATTAGGATATCTATTTGCCGGTCTTAAATAATAGACTTTTTTAATTTTTGGAAAGTATCCAACCGATATATTAATAAGTGCGAATGTATCTTGTTTAAAGTTAAGAACTTTTTGTAGTTCTTTTTTACTCTCATCATCAAATCTTTCATATTCTTTAAAGTGAATAACAACTTCTTTTTTTAACCTTGGATATTCATGCTCAATCTTTTCATAAATGCCTTTAATTTGATTTTGAATTGTTCCGCCATACAAATCTAATTTAAGATCTTTATTAACAACAATACAAACAAGTGTCTTTCCAAACTGACGATAAATGCTATCTTTTTTAGGTATTTGATAGTATATAGCAAACTTAGATGTGTTTATGTGTTCGGTAAATCCATCTTTAACGAATTGTTGTTGCCAATCATCAGATAATATTGCTTTTTTCGTTTTAACTGGTGGTAAGTTTTCTTCTAACATCAATAAATAATTATATTTATAAACAATATAATGAAGTGAATTTTTAAACTTCATAATTAAAACAAAAACAACAATAACTACAACTAAATAAATACCATCTAATATGTTACTATCAATAAATTTATAACGATGAGCAAGAAAATAAAATACTGCCAAAGTTATAAGGGAAAAAAGAACAGTATATATTATAGTGTTCTTTTTTATCCTTAATTTTCTTATTTCTTCTTTATACATTTTACTTTAAAATCCATTGAGCATAAACTCTTGTAGTTTGTTGTTGCTCCAATGGTTCACCATTAACTAACATAACACCTGAACCGTCTTTTCTAGTGTTCCAACCAACAAACTCATAAATTCCAGATGTATCTTCTAATACTGGGAAATCTATTGTTTGTCCATAATCATATACTCTTATTGGCACTGTAGCAGGTTCTGGTACTGGTTTAGGTTCAGCTTCTAAGTTAACATCGAATCTAATCGTTATTCGTAACGCTTTCCAGTGAGCATAGTATGTTACATCTGAAGAAATGTTTCTATCAACACTTGTGATAGGTCTATCACCAGGCCTATATTCTTCTCTTGTAAACCAACCTAAAAATTCAAAACCTGTTCTAACTGGATTGTGTAGTCCTTGTGCTACACCTGATGTAAACATATAATATGGAATGCCATCTTCATCATATTCACCGTTAAAATTTGTGTTTGGTGGAAATACACCACCGTTTAATTCTAAGCTTACTTTATAGATTGCTGGGTCCCATTTTGCATATAAGATAAGATTTCTATCAATTATATCTTCAGCAAAATTCCATTCTTCTCTCAAAGTAAGTTCTTTATACCAACCTCCAAAAATATAACCATCTCTTGTTGGTTCTTCTGGTTCTTCAATTAACTCGCCTTTTTTGTATGTTTGTTGTCTAAGTATATCAGGACGTAATTCTTCTTTCTTATAAGCATTTCTGTATTCATAAAAATAAACTTTTACTTCATCGTTATTAGCTGTAGTACCACCATTACATGATACAAGAGTTAGTCCTACTATTATAACAAAAATTAAATTAAATATTTTTTTCATAAAAACACCTCAGTCTTTGGTTCTTATTTTTCTTTTTTATACTCTTTTTGCATCAATTCAAATTCTTTATCGTTTGCTAAAACGTAATGATCTTCACCAATTTGTCTAAATGTAGGTTTATCAAACCTATAATCATGTTGTCTAGGGTCATAAAATATTCTTTTACGTCCTTTTTCATAATCAGGATCTGGTTGTGGAACAGCTGATAAAAGTGATTTTGTATATGGGTGCATCGGATTTTTAAATAAATCTTCACTTGTTGCTAATTCAACAATGTGACCATAATACATAACCGCAATTCTATCGCAAAAGAACTCAATAATTGATAAATCATGAGCAATAAATAAAATTGTTAATCCAAGATCTTCTTTTAAATTTGTTAGAAGGTTAATAACTTGTGCTCTAACAGAAACATCTAACGCTGAAACTGGTTCATCGGCAATAACTAAATCCGGATTCATAATTAAAGCTCTCGCAACACCGATTCTTTGACGTTGACCACCACTAAACTCGTGTGGATATCTCGCCATAAACTCAGGTGCTAAACCAACTAACTCTAAAGCTGTTCTTACTCGTTTATCGATTTCAGCTTTTGTTAATTCTCCTTGAATTACTAATCCTTCTGCAACAATTTCTCTAACTGTCATTCTTGGGTTGAGTGAAGAGATTGGGTCTTGGAAGATCATTTGCATTTTTCTAACTTCTTTTTTAGCTTCAGGAGATCTGTTAATCTCTTTTGCTTCTCTAATATGATCTTTTTCTAATTCAATATCTTCTTTTGCTTTTGCTTTTAAAGCAGCAATACCTTCTTTTAATTTTGCTTTTTCTTCTTTATTTAAAACAACAGTTTTTGTAAGACTTATTATTTTTTCTTTTGTTTCTATTTTGCTTTCTTTTGCTTGTGCGTTTAATTTTTGTCTGTCTTCTTGATATTTTTCTTTAATTAGACGCACTTTTTCCTTCATTGCTTCATAATCAGGAAGAGGAATTTCTTCTAGTTTTTGCTTATATGCTTCTTTTTCAGCAAGTTTTCTTTCTTTTAATTCTGCTTTTAACACATTTAAGTCATCTTTAATATCTCTTTTATGCTTACGTGTTTCTTCCTCTTTTTCAATTAAAGGGTTATATTGTTCTTCTAATGCTAATAAGTTCGCTTCATATTCTTCTTTAAGTTCATCTAATCTTTTTTTAATTTCATCTTTTTCTAAAGCAGCTGAACTCTTAAGTCCATCAGCAGATCTTTGATAAGCAAGCTTAGCCATTCTAACTTCTTTTTCGTATTGAATCTTAGAGTTATTAACTGTTGTTTCAACTAATGCTTTTCTTCTTTCGTTAATATCATATTCAAGACCCTCAACTGCTAACATATGTGCATTTTTAGTTTCATATCTGGCAGTTCTATATTCGATTTTTGGTTGTTTTGCTTCTTTTAAATCTGCATTATATTGTTCTTTTAAAGCTTTTAATTCAAATTCAATTTCTAAAAGTCTTCTTGCTAATTTGTTTTCTTCTTCTATTATTTTCTCTCCATTAGGCTTTAAGACTTTAATTTCATTTTTTAATCTAAGTTTAATTTTTTTAATATTTTCAAGATGCGTTTCATAACCAGCCGAAATATCAACACCATTAAACTTCACGCGTCCATCTGTTGGATTGTAAATCTTAATAAGTGTTCTACCGATTGTTGTCTTACCACAGCCTGATTCGCCAACCAAGCCTAAAACTTCTCTTTTATAAATATCAAAAGAGACTCCATTTACTGCTGGTACTGCTAATCTTTTTTTCCCGACACCACTGTAAAAATACTTTTTCAAGTTTTTTACTTCTAATACTTTTTCTGTCTTATCTATAATACTCATTGGTTAATCTTCCCTCTGTTTTTTCTTAATCTTTGTACAGCCTTAGGAGGTTCAACCTTAGGCGCATTTGGATGTAACAACCACGTTGCTGCATAATGCGTGTCTGACACTTTAAAAAGTGGCGGTTCTTCTTCAAAATCTATTTTCATTGCGTATTTGTTTCTTGCCGCAAACGCATCACCTTTCGGTGGATAAATCATATTTGGTGGAGCGCCTGGAATTGCATCTAACTGTTTAGAAACAGCTAAGTTAGGCATACTTGATAATAACGCCCAAGTATATGGATGTTGTGGATTATAAAATATTTCTTCTGTTGTTCCAATTTCAACAACCTTACCTGCATACATAACTGCAATCCTATCAGCCATATTAGCAACAACGCCTAAATCATGTGTAATAAAAATTACAGTTAATCCACGCTCTTCTTTTAATCTGTTTATTAATTCTAATATTTGACCTTGAATAGTCACATCAAGTGCCGTAGTCGGCTCATCGCAAATCAATATCTCAGCGTTATTTGCTAAAGCGATGGAAATAACTATACGTTGTCTCATTCCACCAGAAAACTGGAAAGGATATTGATGATATCTTTTTTCTGCTTCTGGTATTCCCACAGCTTCCATTAATTCAATAGCTCTTAATCTTGCCATTTTTTTTGGCATATCTAATTTAAATATTAAAGCTTCTGCTATTTGTTTTCCAACTGTCATAATTGGATTTAATGAGCTCATTGGGTCTTGGAATATCATTGAAATTTTACTTCCTCTAATTTCATGAAAATCTTCTTCTGGAACTTGCATTAGGTCTTGTCCTTGATACATAATGCTACCACCTTCATAAATAGCATTACCAGCAGAAAGCCCTAAAATAGCACGTGAAGTAACGCTCTTACCTGAGCCTGACTCACCAACAATCGCTAAAGTTTCTCCTCTATATAAATCAAAAGATACACCTCTAACGGCCTTTAAGATACCATATTGTGTCTTAAACGACAGTCTTAAATCATTTACACTTAATATTTTTTCTTGTTTGTTATTTGCCATCTTATTCTGCTCCTCTCAAGGATGGATTAAACGCATCTCTTAAACCATTACCAAATAAGTTAAAGGCGATCATTAATATCGCAATATATAGGGATGGATACAAGAGCAAGTGTGGATGGTTTTGCATTTCAACTTGTCCTTCTTGAATTAACATACCAACACTTGTAGCATTTGAATATCTAATAATTCCTAAAAACGAGTATGAAGCTTCAGTAAAGACAAAAGCCGGAATTGATAAAGCCATACCTGTAATGATTAAACCTAATGTATTTGGGAAAATATGTTTAAACATAATCCTTCTATCGGAAGCACCTAATGTTTTAGCAGCTAGTGCATATTCACGGTTTTTAAATCTATAAAATTGCATTCGGCCAGTTCTATACATACTGACCCAACCGGTCAGAGTAAACGCGAGAACTACAACCCATGTAGCTGTTCCATATCTTAATGTTAGTAGTGTTAAAACTGGTAAAAATGGAATAGAAGAAATTACTTCTACGAATCTATCAAATATTAAGTCCACTAAACCGCCATAATAACCAGCAATAGCTCCTAATATCAAACCAATTGTAGAGTTAACTATTAAAACTGATATAGCCATAATAAGTGAAATTCTAGCACCTTTCCAGATTTCTGTAAATAAATCATTACCTCTACTAGTTGTCCCAAACCAAAAATATGTTTGATCTGGCGTTTTTTGAAGCCCCGCCATAAAAGCGTCAAATCTAACATCGTATGTATATTGAATTTCTTCATATTCATAATACATCGTTCCATCAACCAAAATACCTGCCGGAGCTTGTTTCATAACTCTCTCACTACGAATATTAATAACATCTAAAATATAACCTTTTCTTAAATATTCTTCATATGTTTTTGAGTTAATAGTTCTTATTACCCCAGCTAAAGCATCAGGATCATCAATTTTTGAAAAGTAATCTTCTGGAACATAAGACTGTGAAAAGTTTGTATATTTGTAATAGTCAACTTTAACAGTAAGATTACTAACATTGGCGTAATCAGGATGATTAACATCATCAATTAATTCCTGTGGCATACCGGAAAGAATAATTCCTTCACCATACTCAGAGTTGGCAATTAAGTTTAAATACCTTTTACCAACAGTTATTGTTTTTGAACCGTCAAATATACCAAGTTTTTCTAAACCAGGAATCTTTGGCGGCAAATATTTAAACCTTAAAGCATCAGTATGACTTCTTTGTGGAAGGTCATATCTTTTCATGTAAGGGCCAAAGATAACAAAAAACATCATTATACAAATAATAATGAACGCAGTAAAAGAGGCGCGATTACTCTTAAATCTATTCCATGAGTCTTTGTAGTAACCTACTTCTTTACTCTCAAATAACTCATCAACAATTACATCATCTTCCTCATGAACGAATACGAGTTTACTTTTATCAATATCTTTTATTTTCATGCTTCTATCTTCCTGCTTCCATATCTAATTCTTGGATCAAATAAAGTATATGATATATCAACTAAAATAGATGTTATTAATGATAAAAACTGTGTGAACACTGTAACTAACATTAAAACTGGATAATCTCTTGAATTAAAAGCATCCAAATAAATTCTTCCGGTACCATCTACTCTAAAAATGCTTTCTGTAATAATACCACCACTCATAACACCAACAATACCGATTATCATTCCTGGTAAAAATGGTACAATAGCATTCTTAAGTGCATGCTTGTAAGTGGCTTCTTGTTTAGATAAACCTTTTGATCTAGCTAATAACATATAATCAGCTGTCAATTGTTCAGTTAACTCAGCCCTTATACTTCTGGTTGTCCCTGGAACAGAAGTTATTGTTAATACCGCAACAGGTAAAATATAACTTTTTATTCCAAACCAAGTATCCTGAGCGAACTGTGTGGGCGTGGCAATAACGTGAGAAGGTGCCCATCCTAACTTAAAGAAAAATAAATACTGTGACAATACCGCTACAACAAAATAAGGAACTGAAATAAAGATAATTACAAACACCGATATCGCGGTGTCCACGGGCTTATCTTTGTATAATGCAGCCGTAACACCTAAAAATATAGCGATTGGAATCGATAAAATATAAGGAATTATATTTATTTTAATAGATGCTGGAATCTTACTGAAATACAATGATGCTGCGTCTCTTCTATTAATCTGAGAAAAACCAAAAGAACCATCTTCAAAAATATTCCTTACCCAATATCCAAACTGTACAACTATTGGTTTATCCCAACCTTCCCTTTCCATATGTTTTTCTAAATATCGATTATCTTCCCCAATTTGTGGAGGTGTATTATCTGGCATCATTTTTATAAATACAAAAAAAATAAAAACAGTAATTACAAATGTGACTATCATTAAACCTATACGTTTCATTAAATACTTGCCCAATTGATTCATCTCCTTCGTTATTAAATAACATAAACAAAGTCCTTTTAAAACCAAAAGTGACTTTCTTTATATTATTAATTATGTTAATAATTATTATAATAGTATAACAAGCCCAAGAAGCTCTTGGGCTTGTTAATACTTATTTTGTTTTTAAATCTTAACTGTTTTTTTCTTAATTAGCACGATCTGCAAAGTCAGGATCCGTTGTTAAATATCTGTATCTTGCAGAACCCCATCCAAATACGTTCGAATATTTTGGCCATTCGATATGGACATAGTCAGCGTATATTGTTGAACTTGAGCGTGTTACTGTTGGAATAACAGGAACATATCTGAAGAACACTTTTTCAAATGCTGCTGTTAAGTTATGTAAGTCTTCTCTTGCACCAACAAACGGTTCTTTTGGTTGGGTAGTAAATAAAGTTGGAGTTGACAAGATATATAAAGCCATGTCTTTAACAGGACCTTTATAAATACCATTTTCATCAAGCATTTCTAATAGCGTTATATCTTTTTCACTTAAATCTTCTGGATCTTGAGCACTTAAGTGAGCAAATGTGTTAGAAAAATCAACTTCAATTTCCCAATCAATATATTCAGCTTGCNCATAAACTCCGTCTTCATCCGGATCACCAATGTTTGGATAATNTAATCCAAAGCCTGATGCACCAATATTACCTGGGAATAAAGCTATAGCGGCATATTGCCAGTAAGCATTATTAGGGTGTCCAAAACCTAGAGATGTTAATGTTAAGTCAAAGTTATGGTTTTCAATTTGGTGTTGTAATCCAGTACCAGAATAATTTTTAATATCAATTATTAGTCTCTTACTACCATTATCATCTGCGAACAGATTTTCATAAGATTCTTTAATATATTCATCTAAACTAATTGAAAAGTCAGAATCATCAGAAACATATTTAAGAGTAATAGGACCAGAATTACCTTTAGCTAGCCAATCTTCATAAGCATCATTAAATAATGCTTTTGCTCTTTCTGGACCAAATAGATAGTCATCTAATTCAAAACCTAACCCCTCAATAACTTCTCTATGTTGTTCTGTTTCAGAATAGAATAATGGGTCATGTTGATAGTGAACACCATTTGCAGGAATTGGTGATGCTGCAGGAGTGTTAGGTGCATAAATATTATATGCAAACTCTTTTCTATTAAATCCGAATAATAAAGCTTGTCTAAATCTTTCATCCCCCATAATTTCTGGATGTTCATGTCTTTGTTCACCAGTTAATTTGGAGCCTGATTGGTTAATAATCATATACTGTGGGTATCCTCCCCATGAGTCTTTAACTCTTGGATCTTCAGCATATTCTGCATAATAATCTTTTGTTAAACCTAATACTGATGTATCTCCATTTTTAAAGAGGTTATATGCTTCAGCAGTATCTGCAACTATTTCAACAACATATGATTTATAATTAATAGTTTCTCTTGCAACGTATTCATAGTTTTTATTGAAAACTAATCTTGCGTTTTCATCCCAACTAGTAAGTACGTATCCACCATAAGATGCAAAGGGGTGACTTGGATTTCCATATTGTGATAATCCTGATGCACTATCAATAGATGCAAGATATTTTTCAGGATGGACTAAACGAATATCATTGGCCATACCTACAGCGGATTGAAGTGTTATTTCTTCTGTAGTATAAATAGTGAATGTATAAATGTTTCCATTTTCATCTGGTTCGCCTAATTTAAATCCAACCTCATCCCATGTAACTTCACCATTTAAGTAGGCTTCAGTATTAACAACTGGTCTACCGTTTTTGTTATCTTCATTTTTATACCACATGTTTGCGCGATATGTGTTTTGATCTGGATCTAACCATTGTTTTAATGTAAATTCAAATGTTCTAGCGTCAATTGGTGTGCCGTCTTCAAACTTTAAGTCTTTACGGATAGTGTAAGTCCACTCTTGACCTTTAATTTCATCTGCTAAATCTCTATCATATTCTCCATCAACAATCGCGCTTTCACCATGTTCATTAACTGGGAATTCTGCTCCGCCCACCAATATATAACGGTAGTCAAAAGCATCAATAGAATATTCTTCAGATTCGATTTTTGAGAAATCCCCTGGATAGTCAGCAATACCTTCTGCTATAGCTTTAGCCCAATCTACTTCTGTAGTATAAATAGGGGTAACAAGCATATCGATAAAGTCATCTTCATGAGACCATCTATACTCTAATGGGTTAATAATAATTCTATCAGGTCTTACCATTGTAGTAACATAAGTTTCTGCATCTGACCACTCAATTGTTGAAGAATTTAAAGGTTCCCAATAAGCATATAGTTCAATACTCTCTTCACCTACAATTGTAAGTGGGAACTGTTGTGGTTCAATTTCATTCCAAACTCTGCCAGCTTTTGTAGTATACCAACCACCAAACCTAAAGCCTGCTCTAGTTGGTGCCTCTGGTGCAGGGACTTGATCTCCAGCTGCAACTTCAACTATTTCCTCTGTTCCTTGTCTGTGGTCAATAAATCTAACAGCTTGTCCTACCCACTTAGCTACTAAAGTAATTGGTTTAGTAACTTTATCTGTTTCAAAATTCCAAGCTGCATCCCCTAAATACCAACCAATAAATGTATGATCTGTTTTTGTCGGATCAGCAGGTTTAGCCACAAGTTTACCTTCTTCGACTTCTACAGCAGCGATTGCTGGAGTTCCGCCGTTTACATCAAAAGTAACTTTGTGTTTCTTTGTTGTCTCACCACATGCTGCAAGTAATACTACAGCAAGAATAAGACCTAAAAATGCAAATAATCTTTTTCTCATACTTCCTCCTTAATATTATGAAATATTTTTTTTGTTTTTTTGAATCCTTGAAACCATTTGAATGTTGTGAATCTTAGTGTAGCTTTTTTTATTTCAAAATCACCACCCCATGTACTGCAAACTTTTATCATAGATAACTATAAGGCTTACTATAACGCAAACGCTTACAGAAAAACAATAATTTTAATGCGAGTCGATACTAAAAAATCTAACAATTTAGAAGTTTCAATAAAGTACACGCATTACATATGCCCATTTTTATTATACCACTTTTTTTTATAAATGCGAGATGTTTATTATAAACTATAATAATTAAAGGCTTATATTGTGCTCTTTTATTCTCGCAAACTAATTATAACACACAAAAAAGGTCTTGTATAGATTTTTNAATATTATAGTCTTATAATATCGTTAATTGTCACATATATTAAAAGTCCCATCAACAAGAAAAAGAAAATATTATTAACAAGATTGTCGACTTTTTTCGGTATTTTCTTTCTTGTAACTGCCTCGATAGTGATAAAAAGCATTCTTCCACCATCTAATGCTGGTATTGGCAGCAAATTAAGTACGCCTACGTTAACACTTAAAAAAGCTGTAAATGCAAGCAATGTTAAAAAACCTTGACTCATCATTTTCCCAATAACATTAAAAATGCCTACCGGACCACTTAGATCACTAACACCTACCTGTTTAGAACCACCAAATAAAAATCCTACGATTGTTATTACTTGGTAAAATGAATTCCATGCACTAACAAAAGGTTGTGTTAATGAATATCCTAAAGAAAACTTAGTTTGTGGATCAACACCTAACATAACATTGTATGAAGGATAACCTTGACTATTTAAAAACTTGTCTTCCCACGCCTGAATAGTTTTAGTCATTGTTTTATTTGTTCCATCAACTTCTCGTAAGAATATTACTTCTGCCGTTCCACCATCCATAGTTTTCACAAGTTCAACTAAATCGTGCCAACTTGTAATAGTTGTTGTAACATCATTATATTTAACTTGTTGAATTATATCGCCTTTTTTTAAGATGTCTTTTGTTTTACCGTAGCCAGTGCCAACAACAATTCCTTCTTCAAGAGTCTCATTTTTTATAACTTTTGAATCTGCAAAGTTAGCAATACCTATTCTAATAAGATCAATCGCAAAATCAACATATTCAACAATAGTCTCTTCGCCTCTTTTAATCTCAACTTTAACATTCTCATAACTATTTAAATTACCATAAACCACACTTAAATCAGACCATTTTTCAACTAAATTATCATCAATAGATATTATTTTATCGCCCTTTTTAATGCCTACAACACTAGCAGGAAAATCTTTTGCGACTTTACCAACAACATTATTATTTTGTGGTTTGCCTTGGATTGCCGCAACAACAAAAAACAAAAAGATTGCTAAAACAAAATTCATTAACGGACCCGCTAAAAGTGTTAAAAACTTTTGTAGATATGTTTTTGATTCAAAGCTACGATTGTAAGGTGCAATTTGCATCTTTCTTTTTTCGCCTAAAATATAAAACGCTTCTTCCATTACCTCATAACGTTTTTCTTCACCATCAACTATTCCTTCAATAAAAAGATGATTCGTTTCTTCTTCATCATAAATTTCGTGTTTAGTAACCTTTATTAATATTTCTGATTTAACTTTATCCGTTAAAATGATTTCTTTTACTTTTCCATCTTCTAAGTTAAGACCAATTATTTCCCCATCTTTAATAAACTCATCGCCAAACTCGCCTGCCATTGAAACAAATCCGCCAAGCGGAATAGCTCTTATTGAAAACTCAGTCTCTTCACCTTTTTTACTATAGATTTTCGGTCCAAAACCGAGCGAATATTCAAAACATAAAATCTTAGCTTTTTTCGCAAAAATCAAATGTCCTAATTCATGAATCGCAATAATTGAACCTAAAATTATTACAAACACTAATAAATTAAGTATAATCATCCCAAATTCTAACATAAACTATATACCTCTTCTTTTATCTTCTTGTCAGTTTCAATGATTTCTTCTAATGTTGGGTTAGATACATTATCTTTAAACTCTTTCAAAACCTTTATGACAATCTCTTCTATTTCTAAAAAACTTATCTTTTCTTTAATGAATAAATTAACAGCGGCCTCGTTTGCTGCATTTAAGACTGTTGGATATAATCCTCCCTTTTTGCCTGCATCATACGCCGCTTTTAAAAGCGGATATTTTTCAAAACTTAAAGGATAAAACGATAAATTTAAGTTTGTAAAATCTATCTCTTCTATTCCACTTTCTAATCTTTTTGGATAACTTAACGCTCCTAAAATAGGCATTCTCATATCAGGTTTTGCAAGAACCGCCTTAACTGAGCCATCATTAAATGTAACTATCCCATGAACAATTGATTCTTTATGTAAGACTGCTTTTATCTTATCGTAATCCATATCAAACAAATAATGTGCTTCAATAACTTCTAAACCTTTATTCATCATCGTCGCAGAATCAACCGTAATCTTCGGTCCCATTTGCCAGTTAGGATGTTTTAAAGCATCTTTTACTGTCACATTTTTTAGTTCTTCTTTATTATAATCCCTAAACGCTCCTCCACTTGCAGTAATAATTAGAGATTTAACATTTTTTATATCTTCACCTATTAATGCATTCATTAAAGCGTTATGTTCAGAATCAATTGGAATTAACTTAACTTCATATTCTTTTATGAGTTTCTTTATAAGGTGTCCTGCAGTAACTAATGTTTCTTTATTCGCTAAGGCAATATCTTTTTTACTTTTAATTGCTGCAACAGTCGGAACTAAACCAGCACTTCCACTAATCCCATTAACAACTATTCCTTTTTTAGGATAATTAACTAAACTAATTAAACCTTCATCACCACTAACAAATTTAACCCTAGGAAAGTCTTTTTCATATTTTAAGTCCTTTTCTCTTAGGCAAACAATCTCAGGTTTTAATGAATCTATTATTTCATAATGTTTATCTTTATTGCTAAAACCTAACGATATCCCTACAACTTTAAACTTATCAGTGTGCTTTAAGATAACATCTATCGTTTGAAGACCAATTGAACCAGTTGCGCCTAAAATATAAACATTTTTCATACTGGAAACACCACAATTAAAATTGTTAGTAAGAATACTAAAAAGACACTTGTTAGCATGGATGAATCAAATCTATCAACAACGCCGCCATGACCTGGGAAGATGTTGCCAAAATCTTTTATCTCATAGTTTCTTTTAAACTTTGAAGCGACTAAATCCCCTATTTGGCTAACGATAGTCGCAACAAATGTTATTGGTACAATAACTAGTGCTTGTAAACCTCTAGATAGTTCTCCTAGTTTTGAAAAACCTGTAAAAATCGTTTGTAAGTTCTCTGGGTTTAACGCCTCAGGATAAATATCGTAAAATAATGCAAACAAACTCGCAAAGATTGTGCCTGCGATACTACCAGCAATCGCTCCTTCAACACTCTTTTTAGGACTAATTACCGGTGCTAATCTTCTTTTTCCAAACTTTATACCGATAAAATATGCAAACATATCAGTCATAATTGTAATTAAAAACAGGTAGATGATAAATCTTACACCCATCAACCTTAATATCGTGATTGAGGCAAAACTTAAACCAATATAAAAAATCGTAATAAATGCACTACAAAGCAGTGACATATTATGATTCGGCATAAAAACGATACTCGCAAAAAGAATTAAAAATATTAATAGTAATATGGCGGTTAAATCAACTGCATAAAAATACTCTTCAACAACTTCAAATGTTATTACATCTGAAGCAAAAATCATCGCATAGTAAAAAAGTAGTGTCAGCAACATTACAACAAACATAAAAGGCTTCGGAATTGTTTCTTTATTGCTAAACATTTTTAACATCTCATAACTACCACAAATAGTTAATAACGCCATTACGACTAAAAAGACCGGCAATAAATAACTAACAGTAAAAACCGGGATTAAAACTGCTAATAAAATTAAGCCTGTAATAACTCTTTTTTTCATCTCTTTAATCCCCCAAATCTTCTTTCTCTTTTTTGATATTCTTTAATTGCTTTAATTAATTCTTGCTTATTAAATGCAGGCCAATGTTTTTTAGTAAAATAAAACTCAGCATAGCTGCATTGTAGTAATAAAAAGTTAGATAATCGTTGTTCGCCTGATGTTCTAATTAAAAAATCAACAGGTTCTTTAACATATAGATACGGTAATACGTCTTCAATTAAAAATGAATCTTTTTGATCTTTAATCATCTTTTTAATTGCCTCATCAATTTCCACCGATGATCCGTAATCAAACGCTAAGTTGAGTGTTAAACCCGTATGATGCTTAGTTTCATTATAAAACTTATCAAATAGTTCGTTTAACTCTTTAGAAAACTTGCTTCTTCTACCTACTTGCTTAATAACGATGTTATGCTCATCGCTTAACAATGTTTTTTTATTTCTTTCGTATAATTCAAAAGGTAACTTCATCAAATAATCTACTTCTTCTTTTGGTCTAGACCAATTTTCTGTAGAAAAAGCATAAAGCGTTAAATATTTGATGCCTAAAGAATCAGCTAAACGGGCAATCTTTAAGATATTATTAGCACCTACTTGATGTCCATAAGTTCGTGGCATCCCTCTTTTTCTTGCCCATCTACCATTTCCATCTAAAATAATTGCTAGATGTTTAGGCACTCCACCTTTTTTTAATTTTTCTATTTTTTTGTTAGCGTGTTTCTTTTCCATCTTTTTTATCACTCGTTTGTAATACTAAAGAATATTATACTAAATATTCATTAGTTTGTAAAAGAAAAAAGATGAGTTGCCCCATCTTTCCTTCTTTCATAATCTTTTGACTAGAACCAAAGTACTTTATTAGCTACTAATATCGTGATAATGTCAATTAACCACATAAATATCCATCCAATAAGTAACATTATTATCCCTAATACTATTCCTAGTGTGTGGTTTTGTTTAATACTTTTAGCTAATCTGTAAATCATCCATGTAATGTTAAGTACTGGTAAAGCTAAAATAAACTTAACTAACTTTGATTGTTTATCCATCCATTTTACCATCTAAACTCACTCTCCTTTAATTAAATAATATATTATTTTTAATTATTTTACAAGTAAGTAAGACTTCTTAACTTAAATTGCCGTTATTTCTTCAATCTTCTTTTTGCCGCTTTCATCAACTTTTTCTACGTATTTATTAGTTAATTCTTGAATCTCATCTAAATTCGCATACTCAGCATCTTCTCTTAACTCTAATGCTTTTAACATTTCGTTGCCTTCACGGCGAATATTTCTAATCAAAACTTTTCCTCTTTCAACCAGTTTATCTACTTCCTTAGAAAGGTTTTTTCTTCTTTCTTCTGTCAATGCTGGTAATATTAAACGAATACCAACACCATCGTTTTGCGGATTTAAACCAATGTTTGCTGCTGAAATTGATCTTTCAATCTCTTTTAATATTCCTTTATCGTAAGGTTTAATATACAATTGGTTACCTTCAGGAATAGTAATGTTCGCAATTTGATTTAATGGTGTAGCAACACCATAATATTCAACTGTAACTACATCTAAAAGCGCAGGGTTCGCTCTTCCTGTTCTAATTTTTGAGAATTCGCGCTCTGTTTGTTTAANAGCCTCTTCCATTCTCATTTCTAATTCTACAAATAATTCTGCTACACGCTCTTCCATTATAAAANCCTCCTTTAAACTATCTTAGTTCCTACTCTTTCACCTAAAATTGCTTTTTTAATATTTCCTTCTTCTAACATATCAAAAACTATAATATCAACTTTATTATCTTTACATAACGAAGCTGCTGTAGAATCCATAACTTCTAAACCTTTTTCTAAAACAATTTTATGAGTCATTTCAGTATATTTTTTCGCATCATTATATTTTCTCGGGTCTTTATCATAAACGCCATCAACACCATTTTTGCCCATTAAGATAACATCAGCATCTAATTCTAACGCTCGAAGCGATGCTGCACTATCAGTTGAAAAATAAGGTAGGCCTGTACCACCAACAAAAATCATTACAACTTTCTCACTTAAAGCTTTTAATGCTTTTCTTCTGATATATGGTTCAGCGACTTGTTTAATTTCAATTGAACTAGCAACTCTAACCGGTACATTTAACTTCTCAAGCGCGTCTTGTAAGGCTAGACCGTTCATCATCGTCCCAAGCATTCCCATATAGTCTGCTTGAGCACGNCCCATACCAAGAGCTTCAGCTTGTTTGCCTCTCCAAAAGTTTCCACCACCGACTACAATCCCAATTTCAACACCTAACTCATGGGCTTTCTTAATTTGTTTGGCGTATTGATTAACCATTTTTGGTTCAATCCCTAAGTCTGAACTACCTTTTAGGGCTTCACCACTCATTTTAATAATAACGCGTTTATACATAGTTTTACCCCTTACTTAAGCTTTAATTTGTCCACTTACTTCTGCTGCAAAATCCTCTTGACGCTTCTCAATTCCTTCACCAACCGCAAGTCTATAGTAGTTAGTGATTGTTGCATTTTCATTTTTAACATATTGTTTAACTTTTAAGTCTCCATCTTTAACATAAGCCTGTTCTAAAAGACAGATTTCTTCTAGTTGCTTATTTAATCTACCTTCAACGATTCTTTCAATGATGTTTTCAGGTTTTGGTTTAGCTTCATGTTTGTTTTGTTCTAAAGCTTGATTTAATAAGATTTGTTTTTCTGAATCGATAAATGATTGTTCAACATCTTCTCTTGATAAATATCTAGGGTTTAATGCTGCGACATGCATTGCAATATTTTTCGCAACTTCTTCATCACCTTTAACAATAGTTAATGCTACAATGCTTCCACCCATATGAATATAATATCCAAATGTTTCATCATCCTTCTTAACTACTTTTGTTACTCTTCTTAATTGAATATTTTCACCAATTGATGCTGTTGCTTCTTTTAATGTTTCTTCAATAGTTTTACCTTTATAAGTGCCAGCTAGCGCTGCTTCAGTACTTTCAGGCATTAATTTTAGTAATGCTTCACCAATTGATTCTACTAAAGTTAAAAATCTTTCATTTTTTGCAACAAAGTCTGTTTCACTATTTACCTCATAAAGAATTGCAATATTGCCTTCAAATACAACGTTAACTAAACCTTCCGCAGCAATTCTTGATACTTTTTTAGCTGCTGAAGCAATTCCTTTTTCTCTTAAATAAACTACGGCTTTTTCCATATCACCGTTTGTTTCTACTAACGCTTTTTTACAATCCATCATTCCCGCGCCAGTTAATTCTCTTAATTCTTTTACTTGTTTTGCTGTTATTTCCATTTTATTAATAATCCTCCTATTTTTAATTTATTATATCCTATTGAATCTTATAATTCAATTTGTAAACCTTTTCTACAAAAAAGGGATATTTTAACCCCTTATTGTTTTAATAATTCAATTAACTCTGCTTTCTTTAAAGCGCTATATCCGCTTAATCCGCGTTCTTTAGCAAGAGCTTTTAATTCAGCAACAGTTAACTCTTCATAGTTGATTTCTTCTTTGACTGGTTTTGCTTCTTCTTTAACTTCTTCTTTTTTAGCAGCCTTTTCTTTTTCAACAACTTTTTTAACTTCTTTGATTTCTTCTTTTAACTCATCATCTTCATCATGAGTATGATATGAAGTCATCGGCGCTTTATCTAACATTTCTTCTTGTGATACAAATTCATCACTAACGACATGTACAACTTCTCCACCTTGACCTTCAATAATTGCTTTTTCAAATGTGCTAACAATTAACTTAACTGCTCTAATTGCATCATCATTAGCAGGAATTACATAATCGACTTCATCTGGATCACAATTTGTGTCAACGATTCCAAACACAGGAATATCTAAAATTCTTGCTTCTTTAATTGCGTTAGCTTCTTTTTTAGGATCAATAATGAAAATTGCTTGTGGTAATTCACGCATTTCTTTAATTCCGCCTAAAAGTTTTTCTAAACGTTCTCTTTTTCTAACTAAACCAACAACTTCTTTCTTAGTTAGTTTGGCAAAGATTCCTTTTTCTTCCATTTCATAGAGTTCATTTAAGTAATTGATTCTTCTTCTAATTGTATGGAAGTTTGTAAGGGTTCCACCTAACCATCTTTGATCAACATAATATTGACCTGTATTTGTTGCAGTTTCTTTAACTGCTTCTTGGGCTTGTTTTTTTGTACCAACAAATAAAACCTTACCACCATCTTGAACGATTTCTAACATAGCTTGATATGCTTTTTCAATTTCTTCTACCGTTCTTTTTAAGTCGATTATATATATACCATTTCTTGCAGTATAAATATACTCTTTCATTTTTGGGTTCCATCTTCTAGTCGTATGACCAAAGTGAACTCCCGCTTCTAATAAATCTTTCATTGAAACTACTGACATTCTTTTTCCTCCATTTTTTGTTTTTACCTCTGTTTAAATTACATTAACACTCCACCTTGGCTAAGGCACTAGAAGGTTAACTGTTTAAACATGTGTATTTTTATGCCTTTATTAATATAACATATCTAAATTTTATTTGCAATACGAAAGAACCTTTTTTTAATCACTTGAGCCAAAACCACCAAAACGTTCATTTTCTTCTTCTATATCATCATCCGTCTTAAAATACTTAATAAAAATGCCTTGCGCTACTCTTTCACCTTTTTCTAAAGTAACTACTTCCTTACCAAAATTAAGTAACGGCATCATAATATGTCCTTCATTATTTGGGTTATCAAAATAATCGGCATCAATAACACCAACATTGTTCGCTAAAGTCAAACTTCTTTTAATTCCTAAACTGCTTCTAGGAAAAACCAACAAAACTTCATCTTTAGGAATCTGTACTTTTAAACCTGTGTTAATTAGTACTATTTCTCCAGGCTTAATTGTCACTTCTTCACAGGTTGCTAAATCATAACCTGCAGAATGTTTAGTTTGCCTTTTCGGTAATTCTATATTCAAATGTTTATACTTTTCAATTACATAAAATTTTCTCATCTTTATTCCCTTTCCTTTTTCGCTCTTGGATGATGAGCTTCATATTCTCTTTTTATTTTTTCATTACTAACATGTGTATATATTTGTGTAGTCTTTAAATGCTCATGTCCCAACAGCTCTTGAACGACTCTCAAGTCGGCTCCACCATTTAAAAGTGCTGTAGCAAAACTATGTCTTAACATATGGGGACTAACCTTAATATATTCACCTGCATCTTTGAATAATTTGTCAATAATTTTTCTTAGCCCTCTAGTAGATAAAGGCTCTCCCCGATAATTTAAAATTAGTTTGTTTGTATTAGGGTCTTCACTCTTCGCTAATATTTTCACACGCGTATATGTTATATAGTCTTTTAACTCTCTTAAAAGTTCACCATGAAGTATCCCAATTCGCTCTTTTTTACCTTTGCCTTTTATTTTAATTTGACGGTTGTTAAAATCAATCTGATTTAACTCTAAGTCACACAACTCTTCCGCCCTTAAACCAAGACTGAAAAGCATATCAAAAATAAGGTAATTTCTCTTTCCTAAATCTGTCGAACGATCAATCGAATCATAGACTAATTTTATCTCGTTTTTTGATAAAACTTTAGGAAGTTTTTTAGGCTGTTTTGGAGCCTTGATTCTCAGTGCGATATTAGCATCAATTAAACCCTCCATTTTTAAGAAACTATAAAAGGTTCTTAATGAAGATAATTTTCTAGAGATTGTTTTACTACTTAAACCCTTACTAGATAGATGATTTAAGAAATAGCCGAAGATTCTTTCTCTTTCCACAATAAAAGAATCTCCAAATCCCTCACCTATCACAAATCCCCTAAATTCGTTCACGTCATAAATATAGCCGTTTACAGTGTTTGGAGAGTAATGTTTTTCATAAACTAAATAGTCATTAAATTTCTCTAAAATTTGCTCATCAGACACTTAATTTAATACCTCATCTATATACTCTAAAAGATACTTTTCACTACGTTCTTTATACAACTTTTTTCGTTCGCTTTTCTTATGTTTTTCTAGCAATGGNAATAGCCCAAAATTAGCATTCATAGGATTGAATTTATTATTAGGTTGTGCGATATAATTTGCAAGAGATCCAATGACTGTTTCTGGTGCTATTGGAACTATTTTTTTATTAGTCAAATATTGCTCCATATATATCCCCGAAAGTAATCCGCTAGAGGCACTTTCTAAATACCCTTCTACGCCAGTAATTTGCCCAGCGATAAAGATGTTAGGAAACTCCTTTGATTGATAAAAATTGTTAAGGATATTAGGCGAGTTAAAGTATGTGTTTTTGTGCATTACACCATACCTTAAAATTTCTGCTTTTTCTAGTCCTGGAATTAAAGATAATAACTTTTTCTGTTCAGAAAATTTAAGGTTTGTTTGAAAACCAACTAAGTTATACATACTCTTAATTGCATCATCTTGTCTTAACTGAACTACCGCAAAAGGTCTATTGCCGTTATATTCTAAACCAACAGGTTTTAGTGGCCCATAAAGAAGTGTTTCAAACCCTCTTTTGGCTGAAACTTCTACTGGCAAACATGCCTCAAAAACTCCTACTTCAAATTCCTTTAAAGGAACAGTTTCAGCAGTAATTAAAAACTCATAAAACTTCTTATATTCTTCTTCTGTCATCGGACAATTATAATAAGCTGCCTCGCCTTTATCGTATCTGCTTTTTAAATAACAGATATCTTTATTAATTGACTTTTCAGATATTATCGGGGCAACCGCATCAAAGAAGTTTAACTCTTCTTCGCCAAAAAGTTTTAATAAATTGTCTTTTAATCCATTAGAAACTAATGGCCCTGCCGCTATTATGGTTGGTTCATTAACATCTATTTCTATCACTTCTTCATTAATAATCTCAATGTTAGGATGTGCTTTAATTACATCTGTAATATAACTAGCAAAAAGTGTTCTATCAACTGCTAAACTTGAGCCCGCTTCAACTTCATGAAGATAAGCTGACCTCATAACGATTGAGTTAAGTTTTTCCATTTCGCTTTTTAAAATCCCTATCGCATTTAGTGGGTCTTTACTCCTAAAAGAATTTGAACAGACAAGTTCAGCAAAAAGCCCAGTTTGATGGGCTGGTGTTGTTGTTTTAGGTCGCATTTCATATAACTTAACTTTGATGCCTTTATTTGCTAAATAGTGTGCTGCTTCAACTCCTGCCAAACCAGCACCAATTACTTTTACTACCATCTAATCTCTATCCTCAAAAAAGAGTCTCGTATCTTTAAGTCTTGTAAAAATATAACTTGTAACAAGTGCAATCAATAGTGAGAATGCCGGCAATACTGCGAGTCTTGTTGTTAGACTACCAGTTGCTCCACCCCAAGAAAAATGAACCCATATCGCAAATGTATTACAAATAGTTGCAACTAAATATGTTAAAAAGATTACGACCCACCATTTAACTCCTTTTGCTTCTCTTGTTAATAAACAAGGAATTAGTGCCCAAGCAATTGTTGAGAAAACAAACATCGGTAAATATCCTAAAACTATTCCACTAACAGTATCTGCAACTAACGCAATTAAAAAAGCATAGTATGGACCTAAAAATAATCCTGAAAGAATTAAAGGAATACTATAAAAAGGAAAACCGAAAAAATCGGTTTGAATCCATAAGTCAAATGCTAATTTTATTACAACACTTAAGGCTGCAAGAACAGCGCTTAGTGTTAATTTATAAACTGCTTCTCTATTTTTTGTCAACTCAAGCACCTCTTTGGAAAGTTATATTATTTTCATTTCCTTAGCAACATTATAAATTATGTTTGCTGCTTTATCAAGTTGTTCTTTTGTATGTAATGCAGTAGGCATTAATCTTAGTCTTGCTGTATTAAGTGGAACAGTTGGGAAAACAATCGCCGATGTAAAGACACCATTATCAAGTAGTTTTTTAGAAAACTCTATCGCAAGTGCTTCATCTTTAACGATTAAAGGTGTGATAGGTGTTTGACTATTGCCTAAATCAAAACCTCTATCTTTTAACACCTTTTTAAAATAATTGGCATTGTCCCATAACTTATTAGTATACTCATCTGAACTTTCTAATAATTCAAAAGCTTTAATGATTGCTGCTGCTGCACTTGGCATAATTGTAGTTGAAAATAGTTGTGGTCTGCCTCTATTTAATAGGTAGTCTCTTGCTTCTTTACTACAAGCAATATAACCACCAACTACACCTATCGCTTTTGATAATGTTCCCATCACAAAATCAACTTGACCATTTAAACCAAAATGATCAACAGTCCCGCGACCATTTTTACCCAAGACACCACTACCATGTGCATCATCAACATATGTATATGCTTTATACTTTTTAGCTAGTCTAACTATCTCTTTTAAATTAGCTAAATCTCCATCCATAGAAAATACTCCGTCAGTAATAATTAAGACATTATTATATTCCTTTCTTTTCTCTTTCAAGATTCTTTCTAAGTCTTCCATATCGCTATGTTTATAGATTGCTTTATCGGCTCTAGAAAGTCTCACTCCATCAATGATTGAAGCGTGATTTAATTCATCAGAAATGATTAAGTCTCCGCGTTCAACAACTGCTTGAATAACCCCCAGGTTAGCCATATACCCGCTTTGGAACGTTAACGCAGCCTCTTCTTTTTTAAACTCGGCAATCTTCTTGTCTAACTCTTCATGGATAGTCATATTGCCGATAATTGTACGAACTGCTCCAGCTCCCACACCATACTTATCTAATGCTTCTTTTGCACTCTTAATTAACTCTGGATGATTCGCAAATCCTAAATAGTTATTTGATGATAAATTAATAACTTTTTTACCATTTAAAATTAACTCTGCTTCACATGGCCCATCACTAACTGGCGGCAGTTTAAATATCTTATCATCTTTAAGCTTTTTTAATTTATCTTTAATCATTTTCACTTACCTTTATTACTATTTTCCCACAGTCTTTTTGACTGAACACTTTAAAGGCTTTATCCATTTCATGAAACTTAAATTCATGTGTAACTATTTTATGTAATTTGAATCTTGGACTCTTTAAAATGCTTCTAATTTGATCCCAGTTTTCATACATCTTTCTACCTGTCACACCATATAATGTTAAGCCTTTAAATACTATTTCATTAAAGTCAATGTTTGTTCTTTCATCAAAGATGCCTAAAAGGGAAATTGCTCCACCTTTTTTAATGTACTGTAACGATTGATTTAACGCTACATTGTTTCCTGAAAATTCACAAACAACATCAACACCTAAACCACCAGTCTCTTCTAAAACTCTTTTAACCACATCTTCATTTATTGGATCAATCGCAACATCTGCGCCCATCTTTAAACTTAATTTTCTTCTGCTATCAACAGGTTCAATTGCAATAATTTTACTTGCACCCATAATCTCTAAAACATTAGTCCCCATTAAGCCAATTGGTCCACAACCAACAACTGCAACAGTTTTTAAACTAACATCAAAGTGAGTTACTGTATGAACCGCATTTCCAAGAGGTTCTAAAACAGATAAATATTTTGGGTCTAAACCACTATCATCTACATATAGATTATCTTCTGGCATAATAATATATTCACTAAAAGCTCCATCGATATCTACACCGATAATTTTTGTATTAACACAAATATGGCCTTGGCCTTTTCTACAAAACTCACACTTACCGCAAACAACATGTGTTTCGCTAGCGACTATATCACCTACTTCTACTCTTGACACTTCGCTACCAACTTTTTCAACTCTTCCAGAAAACTCATGACCAACAACTAGCGGAGGTTTAATTCTCTGTTGTGCCCACTCATCCCAATTATAAATATGTAAATCTGTACCGCATAAAGAAACATTTAAAACTTTAATTAAAACTTCATGCGACTTTAACGTTTCATCAAACTCCTTTTCGATAAATGTTAAGCCTTTTTCTTTTTTTAATTTTGAATATGTTTTTATCTTTCTCATGCTATCCCCCTCTTCAACTTTAATTATACACTATATAATTAATTATTTAACTTTTTCACAACAAATACCAATTTATTTTCTTTTTACCTTCTAAGTCCAACAACTTATTAGTTTTACTAAAAATACCAGAACCATNAAAGCCTCTAAAACATGATAAAGGGGAAGGATGACTAGTCTTTAAAATTACATGATTTTGATTAGTGATTTTCTTTTCATATTGTTGAGCAGGACCACCTAACAATAAATAGATAACAAAATCTTTTTCTTGCAGTAATTTTATTACTTCATCGGTAAATATTTCCCACCCAAAGCCTTTATGGCTCATCGGTCTCCCTTCACTTACAGTTAAAATGGTATTTAATAATAGTACTCCTTGTTTAGCCCAACCAGTTAAATCTCCATGATTAGGCATTGGTTTTTTATATTCTCTTTCAATCTCTTTATAAATATTAACTAAGCTTGGTGGCATCTTCACATCTTTATTTACACTAAAACAAAGACCCATCGCCTGATGTTCGTTATAGTACGGATCTTGACCAATTATAACTACATTAACATCATCAAAACTAATTAATTCTAATGCTTTAAACCAGTTTTCTTTTTGAGGAAATATTTTGTTTGTTTTAGCTTCTTCTTTTATTTTTTCTAATAACTTTTTAAAATAAGGTTTTTCACTTTCTTGTCTAATTAAATCTTGAAAACCAAATTTTCTTTCCATAATATAATCATCCATATAATAACCTTCTCCAATTGGACTTTTATCTTCTTTTGTTTCTTTAAAGCCCAATCTTTTATAAGCGTTTATCGCTATCTCATTTTCTTTATTTACTCTAAGTGTGATTGTTTTCTTTTTATTTATTAAGTAATTAATCACCTTACTTAAATAGCCTTTTTGTCTATAGTCTTTTAAAATATAAACTTTTGATAAAAAGATTTCTTCACCTTCTAAAAAAGAGAAAAAACCAACTTCCTTATTTTCCTCACAAATTAAAAAATAATCATATCGGTCTATAGTTATTTGCGTATAAACAGATTCATAAGATTGAAACTTCTCAACCATATAGTTGATTTGTTCCGGAGAAAGAGTGTTCTTATATGCTTCATGCCAAATTATATTAGCAAGTTCTGCAACTTTTTTGATTGTTTCATCACTATTAACAACTTTGAACACTTTCCTCACCTTCTTCATATCTATTATACTATAATTTAAACTATTAACTTATAAAAAAAGACCTAATCCTTAAATTTTGAAGTGCTCCCCATTTAGTATAAACAAGAAAAAAGGTTGCACGAGGCAACCCTTTAATTATTTAATGCTTATTTTAAATGAGTCATATAAGTTAAAGTTCTAATTAATTGTGCTGTGTATGCCATTTCGTTATCATACCAAGCCATAACTTTAACCATTTGTTTACCATTTGCATCAATTAATTGTGTAGTACCAGCATCAAATACTGNACCTAATAAACCAATTACGTCGCTGCTTGCGATTGGATCTTCAGTATATACTAAAGTNTCATTAGAAGCTTTTTTGAATGCTGCGTTAATTTCTTCTACAGTAGCTTTTTTGCTTAATTCAACTGTTAAGTCAACAATTGATCCTGTGATAACTGGAACTCTTAAAGCTTGACCAGTTAATTTTCCGTTTAAGTGAGGTAATACTTTACCAACAGCTTTTGCTGCTCCTGTTGAAGCAGGGATAATGTTTGCTGCTGCAGCTCTTCCTCTTCTTGACATATATCCACTCTTGTGAGTGCCGTCTAATACTGCTTGGTTATTTGTATAAGCATGAACTGTTGTCATAAGACCATGTTCAACTCCAAAGTTTTCATCTAATACTTTAACCATTGGTGCTAAACAGTTTGTTGTACAACTTGCTGCTGAAACGATTTTTTCAGATCCATCTAAAGTGTTTTCGTTTACTCCATAAACAACCATTTTAATGTCGCCTTTACCAGGTGCGCTTAATAATACTTTTTTAGCACCCGCTTTAAGGTGTTTGCCAGCTTTATCTTCTGATAAGAAGAAACCTGTACATTCTAAAACAACATCTACTCCTAATTCTTTCCATGGTAAATTTTCAGGGTCTGCTTCTGCAAAGATAAGAGATTCCTTACCATCAACCACTAACTTACCATCAACCACTTTAATATCGCGGTCAAATCTTCCTTGAGCTGTATCGTATTTTAATAAATACGCTAACTCATCAGCATTAGATAAATCATTTAATGCTACAACATCGTAATTAGCATCATCATGCATTAAGCGATATGCTAAACGACCAATACGTCCAAATCCATTAATTGCTACTTTAATAGCCATATTAAAAATCCTCCTTCATTTGATTTTACCATTATTATTTTATCATTAAATAATAAATATTCAATATTATTTATAACAATATTCTAATGTAAGCGTTTAAGTGCTAGAAATAAATTTTTCTTTCAGTCTTTTTGGGAAATTTTGGGTGCTTTTTCTTAAAAATTTAACCTTTTTTTCACTAACTCTTACTTTAATTTCATCAACCTTTTGATATGTTACAAAAGTTCTATCAACTGAAATATCAAAGTATTTACTTTGAGGTTTGATTAAAACTTCTCGATCCTTGTTTAAAATTAATGGTGTAATTACTCTTTTATCTATTGTTTCAAATGGAGCCATTAATACTAGTTGCATCAACTCTAAATCTCGATCAACCACTGCCCCCTTTAAACTTTTGTTGTAGGCTGTTGAACCAGAAGGTGTAGATATACAAACGCCATCAGCTCTTATATCCATTAACTCAGTCCCATCAACGAAAATCTTCCCTTCAAACAAATGATGGTTAACAAACACAACAACCTCATTTAAGGCATAATCAACTTTGCCATCTATTTCAACTTCAAGTACTGGATATTTTATTATATTAGTTTTATCATCTAACATCTTAATTAATTCATTAAGTTCTTCTGGTAAAAACTCTGTATAAAAACCTATGTTACCTGTATTAATCGCAACTAACGTAATCTCATTTAATAAATAAATATATTTTCTAACCGCATCTAAAACAGTGCCATCGCCACCAACACTAAAAACTATGCTCGGCTTAGCCTCATCATATGTTCCATTTATAGTTTCTTTTATTTTTTTAGTTAATTCTTTAGATACATAATCATCTTTCGCTACAATACTATATCGCATAAATTCTTCTCCTATATTCTAAATATACCATAAATTTACTGGATATGATAAAATTATATTAATAATTTGAAGGAGTTTACTAATGCAACTAGAAAGAGAAATTGAATTTAAAACTGAGATTAATGAAAGAGAATATAATGCTCTTATTAAACAATTTAATCTTCAAAATAACATCTATAAACTAACTAATCATTATTTTGAAACTGCTACAAAAACCTTAAAGAAGGAAGGTAAAACTTTAAGAATTAGAGTTAAAGATGATGAAGAATATCAACTAACGTTAAAATCCAGCAAAAGAAACATCGCCAACGAGGCTCATTTTACATTAAAAAAAGATGAAGCAATTAAAATGATTTTAGAGGGCTTCAACTTAAAACATTTATTTGATAAAGATATCAATGTTTATCCTTATGGAAAACTAACAACCTATAGATGTCAAATGCCTTATAAGGATGGTGAACTCTTTTTTGATAAAATAGAATATTACGGCATTACTAAATATGAAATAGAATATGAAGCTAAGTATTATGGTTTAGGATATAAAATATTTATGAACTTCCTTAAAGAACATAATATTAAATATATATCAACAATTAAAAAATCAGGAAGAGTATTTAATTATTTAGAACGAAATCAAACAAAATAAAAGCCCTATGAAAAGGGCTTTTATATTGCTTACTGTTTATTTTTTTCTGCTTGCAACTCTAGTCTAATTTCTTCGAAATAGCGTTTTAATTGTGTTTGATAGTCACATGGCCCACCGTCTAACGGTAAGTTTTTGCACATTACGTATTCACGAAGTCGTTTCGGTACGAATATTCTAATCTCTTCGTCGTTATAACCGACTTGCATTCTTGTATCATCAACAATAATCGGTCGTTTTAAGACACTCGGATTATCTAATATAAAATTCATTAACTCTTTGACAGTCATTTCATCTGGATTTAAGTTTTCATCTTGATACACTTTTGAACGTGTTGAGATAATATCATCAAACCCATTTTCTGCATTTTTAAGCATCTTATAAATGTCTTCATAAGTTATGCTGTTAGATAATAGATTCTTTTCTGTATATGGCAATCTATGATCTTCAAGCCATTTTTTCGCTTTTCGACAAGATGAACAACTAGGTGTTGTATAAATAGTAATCATGTCAACGCCTCCTTCTTTGGCACAGATATTCTTCTGCAGCTTTTCTAGCCGCATTATATTATACACATTTTAAATAAATAATACAATATGTTTTTAAATTTAATATATTTATACCTTAATTCTTTCTTTTATCTACATAGCTAGATAATTGTTAATTGTTGTTAAATTTGTTATACTTATTACATTATGAAGGGATGATGAAAATGAATAAATGGAATTTAGATGGATTTTATACTAATGTTGAAGATTATGAAAAAGATTTAAAAGTCTTCGAACAAGAAATGGAAAAAATCAAAGAATATCAAGGTAAACTTCACGAATATGAATCCTTTAAAAGTTATCATGTTTATGAAGAAGAGTTAGTAAAATTATTATATCGTTTAGCTGGCTATGCAAACCTTTCTAATTCTTTAGATTTAAAAGACACAGAAAAAACTTCAAGAATGCGACAACTATCTTTAATTTTAAACAAGTATTCAAATTATAGTTCTTATGTTGCACCTGAACTTATTTCAATTGGCGAAGAAAAAGTTTTAGCTTTTTGTGAAAAAGATGAACTACTTAAACCTTATAAGTTTTCTTATGAAAAACTATTTAGACGCCAACAACATATTTTATCTTCAGATGAAGAAAAGTTAATTAGCAATTATGGCCCTGTTACTTCTGTCGCTAGTCAGTTATATAACGCCTTATCTTTAACTGATAGAGTTGATGAAGAAGTTACATTAACTGATGGTACAAAAGTAACTGTTAATACTTCTAACTGGAGAAGTTTAATTGCTAATGCGAAAGATGCTAAAGATCGTGCAACTATTTTTGAAGCGGCTTTCAAACGTTATAAAGATAATAAGGATGCTTTCGCAAGCACTTATAACTTAGTCTTACAATCACTAGCTGCAAGTTATAAAAACAGAGGCTATAATAGTGCATTAGAAGCGAAACTCTTTAACGATAATATTCCTTTAGAAGTTTTTACAACTCTAAAAGATACAGTTTATGAAAGCACAGAACCAATAAAAAGATATTTAAAGATTCGCAAAAAACATTTAGGTCTTGAAACATATAGAACATATGACCGTTTTTTAGATTTAATTAGTACTGACAAAAAATATACATATGAAGAAGGTAAGGCTATGTTTTTCGAATCTATTAAAGACTTTGATGAAGAGTTTAGAGATGCTCAACATGAAGCTTTAAGAGATGGGTATGTTGATGTAGAACCTAAAGATGGTAAAAGAACCGGTGCTTTTTCAAGCAGTTTATATGGATTTCATCCTTACATTCTTTTAAATCACGAAAAAACTTTAAGTGATGTTTTTACAATTGTTCACGAAGCAGGCCACAGCGCACACTCGATCTTATCAAATGCGAACCAACCTCTTGCGACTCATAGCTATACTATCTTTGTTGCTGAGATCGCATCAACATTTAACGAAAGAGTTTTAGCAGATTATTTACTAAAGACTGCTAAGACTAAAGAAGAAAAAATCGCAGTTATTGAAAGTGAAATTAATGGTATTATGTCAACGTTCTACCGTCAAACATTATTTGCGACATATGAGTATGAAGCAAACAAATTAGTTGAACAAGGTATCCCACTTAACGCAACTAATTTAAGTGGCATAATGATAGATCTATATAAACACTATTATGATATTGATATTAAAGAGGAAAATGGAAAAGAATATGTTTGGGCATATATCCCACACTTATTTAGAACACCATTTTATGTTTATCAATACGCTTCAAGTTATAGTGCTTCATTAAAGATTTATCAAGACATTAAAGATGGTAAAAAAGATGCAATGGAAAAATATCTTAATATGTTAAAATCTGGCGGCTCAGATTATCCGGTTAATCAAGCCAAAGCTGCTGGTGCTGACTTAACAGATAAAACGACATTCACCTCTGTTGTTAGACGCTTTAATGAATTAATTGATCAACTTGAAAAGTTATTATAATCAAGATGGAAAAACTAACAAAAAGCGACAAGAAAACAGATAAGTTTTTAAACATTAAAACAACCGGCACTAGAAACAATAAAGATAAGCATCATTTTCGTTATGAAGCTACACCCTATAGCGACTTATATTTACTCTTTCAAAAAGTAACATTAAATGAGTCTGATCACTTCGTTGATTTTGGTTCGGGAAGAGGACGTGTTTGTTTTTATGTGCACCATTTATTTAACTGTTATACTTATGGAATTGAAATCAATTTATCAACTTATCATGAGGCGCTTTTAAACTTAGAAAGTTATAGTGGAAAACATGATAGCAATGATAAAATCCAATTCTTAATGGAGTATGCAGAAAATTATGAAATAAAAGAATTCCAAAATGTGTTTTTCTTCTTTAATCCCTTTACAGTTCAAATCTTTAAAAAGGTAATTTATAACATTATTGAATCAGTCAATAAACATCCTAGAGAAATAACAATCATTCTAACTTATCCTATCCTTGATTATGTTAGTTTTATACTCCAAGAAACAGACTTTGTTGTCGTTGATTATATTGAGTTTAACCATATCAATAAAGATAGAAATAAATTTATAATTTTACAGAACCTATAAAAAGAAAAAAGATGATTTTCGCAATCATCTTTTTTTATCTTTAATTTTAATTATCGAATATAATATCTAACTACATCTTCTAATTCTACTTCACCTTCAACAAATTTATAGATATTTGAATTAGCTACATTATATCCTAAACTAAATCCTTTAGTTCCAGTAACTTTAAATAGTTCGTTAAGTCCTGTAATGTTTTGGCCAAAACTATAAATTGCTTTTAACTTTCCTTGGTCGTTCGTATAGGCAAATAAACCTTCTTGAACTTGTTGAACTACTACTTCGCCTGTTACTTCTAACTCTAATTCCATACTTGCTAAAACTCCTTCACCGTACGAATAGAATGTATAAACATCTTCTTCACCAACTGTTTCTTTTAAAGCGTAGATTATAATAGTTGGATGTGTTTCTTGTGGAAGATCAGAGTTTAGTGTAACTTTTATTCTTTCTCTCTGGCCTTCAATACGTACAATAATGTAAAATGAACCTGTTAAGAATAATGTATTAAAGTCAAAGTCACTTAACATTTCTCTTGAGAGAGGAATTTCTACAACTGATTCATCATTATATGTAACCTCTGCAACAATATTTTCAAGTCTAAAATTATCTAAATCAAATGTTAAATCCCTGCCACCTTTAAAGTTAACTGCTTCTGCTTCAATAGCATTCCAATGTGCTAATAACTGAATGTCTGCTGTAATTAAAGTATCAAAATCATATAATGAATTACCTAAATACCAACCAGCAAATATATAGCCTTCTCTTTCTGGGTCTGCTGGTCTTTCTAACTTTGCGCCTTCATAAACTGTTTTAGTTTCAAGTATATTATCATAACCATAGTCTATTATAGCAGCGTATTCTGTGCTCGCTTCCCATTGTGCAACAAGAGTGATATTAGTTTTTACTTCAGTACTAAAACTAAAACTTTCTCCATCTAAATACCAACCAACAAACTTATAACCTTCTCTCGTTGGGTTATTAGGTAAAGTTATTAAACTTTTATAATCTATTGTTTGCGCAGCGATGGTTTCATTTCCGCCATTTACATTAAATGTAACTGTAACGCTTTTAGGTGTTTTATCGCCAAAACATGATACTAAGCCAAAACTAACGAACAATAATGTTAATAATATAAATATTTTTCTTTTCATCGTCTTTCACCTATCTTAATATAATCGGTCTGACTTCTAAATCAGCACTAACATTATTTAAGTTTTTATCCCAACCAATGAAGATGATATCACCTTCTAATACATAATCAGGTGGGATAACATCACTTCCCCTAACAACTTCTATTGTTTCCATTAATGTTCCTGTTTCGTCATAAAACTTAACCGTATATGTTTCTTTAGTAAGTATATCGCTATTACCATTTGCATATAAATGTACATATGTTAAATCGATGATTGTTATTTCACCATCATTGTCAATATCCAACATTGCTTTTTGTCGTGCGTTTAAAATAAGATCTCCGTTTAAATACGCAAGAATTATTATCGCATCACCTTCATTAACTAATCCATCAAAGTTACCATCAGCCATTTCATTATATCTAACATTGTAATAAGCATTCGTACTAGTAAGTGATGATTTAATTGTAAATACTGAATCTAAATCGTATCTTTCTATTACTAAACTTTTTTCATTAACGCCTACTTCACCAACAAGAACATCTTCATTAAAGACATATAGATTAAAATCTTTTACACCATTATATTCCCAAGATAATTCTAAATCTATTCCTCTTAAATCTACTCTTACATTTTCTAAACAATAGTAACTATCGTCAGATGCTAAAGCTGTCTCGCCTGTCGTTCCATCCATAAACTTAACTACAGCCTTTAAGTTATTTAGATCTGGTTGTGTTAGTTTGTATGATGTATCTTTTAATTGGTAAAAATAGTTTGTTCCTACTAAATCATCATTATTATAATATTCAATTCTTTCAACAAACTTAATTCCTTCAGCAGGCGCATAAATTACTTTATCATCATTAACGCTATATGTTTCAAATGAATTTAAAAATGCCTCTTTATCAAACTCATAATTTGCATATCTAGATGTGAATGAACTTTCTGCTATAACATTAGAATTATTATCTATGAGTTGATGTGAAATACCTTCAGGTGTAACATCCATTATGATAGCTCCGATTGTTTTTGTACCTTGACTCCACATTTCTTCAATGATGTGTCCATTATACTGAATATCACCATGTTGAACTCCTCTTTCACCATCACTTGAAGGTGCTTGCATATAAACTGTTCCTTGATTCGTTCCAGTTGAAGCATCATTATAAATTCTACCTTTAGTTCTTAAATAAACGTGGTTGTTCCCAGCCATCGCTAAGTCAACATTATTTTCATCAAAAAATGTTCTCCAGTCAGTATACTGAGCACTTGTTTTTCCTGTTCTACCATCAAACCACTGATAGTGCATTGCCACAAAGATGTATTGTGATGGGTTTTGTTCAATAACTTCTTTTGTCCATGCTTTCGCTTTAGCAAGTCCTGTCGCCTTATTGCCGTGCCCATAATTAATATCTTCATTATTTAATACTATAAATAGAGCTGGTCCATATTTAAAGTAATATGACGCTCCTTCTTGTCCAGCATAGCCATTTTGCGGATGGCGATGCGTTTTTTTGAAAAACTCATCTGTGTTTGGATAATCTTTTCTAGTAGGTTTATAGATAACATGCATAACATCATGGTTTCCTACCGTTGTCGCAAATAGATGTGTCTTATAATATGGCTTATTATAAACATATAATTGTGCATCATGATCTGAACCATAAGCCAAATCATCACCAGTAGAGAAGATAAAATCAATCCCTGGTTCTTTAGCTAAACACTTACTAACTACAGATGCATGAGAGTCTGTTCTAGCAGGTAGCGGTCCATAAGCATGCCAGTCACTCACCCATAAAAACTTAAATGAGTCTCCACCGGCAGTTTTAAAATAATACGTTTCACTCATAACATCTTGACCAACTTGATACATATACTCCGTACCTGGCTCAAGGTCTTTTAATTCAACATAGTAATGATAAAAATTATCTATGTCTGTATAAAGTGTAACTAACTCTTTTTCTCCCATAACTGATTTAGCTTTTTGCCAATTAGTATCAGTCTTTTTCGTGTATTTTACTTTCCCATATGCTTTTGAAGCATCCATTATCCAAGAAATATTAATCATACTTGAAGCATCTTCTCCTGGATTAGCAGTAATAACTCTAGATTCGGCTGCCGCTTCAGTTCTTACTGGCATAATGAAAAGTCCTAACACTAACATCAATCCAATAAATATTTTTTTCATATATTAGATTTGCCTCCTTTATTATTTATAATTACATTATAACCTATCTTACATGAATTTTACAATTTTAAACAGTTTTATCTTTTTTAAAAAAATATGAGATTTTGATTGACAAACAAATAATTAAATATTACAATAAAGTATACGTTGATGAAAGAATAGTAGCAGTTAACACTTTCGTATTACAGAGACTTAGGAGAGGTGAGAGCCTAAGATATGAAAAAATTGTGAATGGACTTTCGGAGTATAAACACTGAATGAGAGCCAGCTGATGGGCTGGAACTAAGGTGGCACCGCGAGAAATTCGTCCTTAGATTTTTTGTCTAAGGATTTTTTGTTTATATAGGAAATATTTGAGGTGGATTAAATGAGATTAGTATCAGGCATTCAGCCAACTGGCTTATTAACTTTAGGTAATTATTTAGGAGCTATTAAACAGTTTGTTGAATTACAAGATGAATTAAAAGATTATGAGTTTTTCATCTTCATTGCTGATTTACATAGTTTAACTGTTTACAATGAACCAGCAGAATTAAGAAAAAATGTTAAAACATTAGCCGCACTTTATATCGCTTGTGGACTAGACCCAAAAAGAGTTAATCTTTTCGTGCAATCAGAAGTGCAAGAACATAGTCAGTTAGGTTTTATTATGGAAACTGTTGCGTATGTTCCAGAATTAGAAAGAATGACTCAATACAAAGATAAGGCTCGCGCTCAAAAAACAGGCATTAGATCAGCATTATTAACTTATCCTGCATTAATGGCTGCGGACATCTTATTATATGATGCGAATATCGTTCCAATTGGCGATGACCAAACACAACACTTAGAACTAACAAGAACGTTAGCAGAAAGATTTAATAGTCTCTATGGTGAAACATTTGTAGTACCTAAAGCTTACTACTCAAAAACAGCCAAAAGAGTTATGAGTCTTCAGGATCCATCTAAAAAGATGAGCAAAAGCGATGACAACGCAAAAAGTTCAATTTACTTGTTAGATGATATCAATGCTGCTAAAAATAAAATTAGAAGCGCTGTAACAGACTCTGACACAAAGATTAAGTATGATTTAAAAAACAAACCAGGAATATCTAACTTGCTTGAAATTTATTCTGGTTTAACTAATAAACCTATTAAAGAGATTGAAGAACAGTATAAAGATTCAACTTACAAAGTGTTTAAAGAAGATCTTGCGAATATCGTTGGTGATGTTCTTTCTGTTATTCAAGAAAAATATAAAGTTCTCTATAACTCAAAAGAGTTAAAAGAAATCTTAGATGCTGGCGCTAATAGAGCCAGAGAAATTGCCCAAAGAAAAATATCTAGAGTTTATCACCGTTTAGGTGTTTTACGCAAATAAAAACTTTCCTCACTCTTTCTCAATAAAAAAACAATCTTAACTCCGAGATTGTTTTTTTTTCTTTACTATCTATATATGTGTAGTTTTCTTCTTGGATATTCTGTCTCACCATCATACTGAACATATTTGTCAGTTTCTGAATTGATTTTTATTTCTTTTCCTTCGTAGTGCTTAACGAATCGTTTTATTCTTAAGTGCCAACCTAGATAGATTAACGGGAAGACAAGTAATAGTAAAAGTCTTGGCATGCCATGAACAACAATTATTTCTAATTTATCATCAAGTCTAACTGACTTTGGTGAGATTTTCATCCCTTTTCCTAAATAAGCGCTATTTGCGACAACTGTTAACCATACTTTCTTAAATTGTTTTTCTTCTCCATCAATTGTAATGGTTAAGTCTTCTGGTTTATATTTTGTAAAACCACGATATGTTGATTTAAAATAACTCCATCGCCCTTTTGAGTTTTCAAGAGTATTAACTAAATAGGCAATATAAGCATCCACTCCAATACCAACAGAATTTATGAAATATCTTCTTTGGTTGTTGTTTTCTTCTGCCAAATCATACGGTATATCACAAATATAATCATTAATTCTCACTAATTTTTCTTTGCTTTTTAAACTTCTTACAAAATCATTGCCCGTCCCAGCACTCATCGCATAAACATCATTTTTAACTTCATAATCAATTAAAGTGTTCGCTAAATGATGAAGCGTGCCATCTCCGCCTATTACAAGAATCTTAGTAGCTGGATTTAATTTATTAATAAACTCTTTAACATCAACGATATCAAGGAAAGAACCTACAGTTACTGTATTACCTTTTTTCTGTAGTTTCTTTTTAATTTTATTGATTTTCTTTTTGTTGCCGCCACTTTTACTTAAGGGATTGTAAAGGATTATGTAATCCATTTTTTCACCTACTTAAACTTAATTAAACTATATCTTTTTCTTCCTCGTCTTAAAATGACATATTTTCCATAATAAGCGATATCTTTTTTTACAACATGTTGAAAATCATCAACCTTTTCATCATTAACAAAGATTGCACCACTCTTAACAAAGTTTCTCGCTTCAGTATTGCTTTTCGCTAGACTAGTTTCTCTTAACGCATCTAAAACACCAATCTCATCTGCTGTTTCAAATGTATCTAAACTTCTACCAACCATCTTAAACTCTTCTAAAGTTAAATAAGTAAATGAACCAGAAAATAAAGAGTTAGTAACATTTAAAGCAGCTGCGAGTGCTGTTTCTCCATGAACCAATTTTGTTACTTCGCTTGCTAATATTTTTTGTGCATGTCTTAACTCTGGCTGTTCTAAATGTGTCTTAATAATACCATCTATCTCATCTTTTTCCAGTAGCGTTAACATCTTAAGAAATGTTTCTACATCATCATCAGCAGTGTTTAAAAAGAATTGATAAAGTTCGTATGGAGTAGTTAAGTTCTCATCCAGCCAAATCGCACCTCTTTCACTTTTCCCAAACTTTGTCCCATCGCTTTTCAAGAGTAGTGGAGAACTCATACCAACCGCTTCATGATTAACATCAAATGTCTTTCTAATTAACTCTAAACCTGATGTGATATTACCCCATTGATCAGAACCACCAAACTGGATTTTCACATCCATATTTTCATACATATGTAACCAGTCCATTGACTGTAAAATCATATAAGAAAACTCTGTATATGAAATCCCTGTTTCTAATCTCGCTTGAACAGTTTCTTTAGCTAACATATAGTTTACATTAAAATGTTTGCCGTAGTCTCTTAAAAAAGTAATTAAATCTATTTTACCTAACCAATCATAGTTATTAACATATATAGCATTTGGTAAAAATCTTTTAATTTGATTTTTAATTTTTTCTGCATTGTGAAGTGAATCTTCTAACGCTAATAATTTTCTTTCTGCCGTTGCGCGTGGATCGCCAATTAAACCTGTTGCACCGCCAATTAAGACGACAGGAGTATGTCCGTGTTTTTCAAGATACATCATTCTAACTATTTGAACTAAGTGTCCAATAGTTAAAGATTCACCAGTTGGATCATAACCGATATAAAACTTTACTGGTTTTTTATCATCAATAAGCTTCTTCGCTTTATCAGCATCAGAAACATCTTTAATCATTCCACGCCACATTAACTTTTCATACAAACTCATATTTACCTTCTTCTTTCGTTAAAATCCCTTAGCCTCAACTAAGGGATTCTAATTTATACCTTATTATTTTATTTTAAAAACTACATTGACTGTCTCTTAATGATTCTATGGTTTAATGTTACCTTGACTTGTGAGATTTCTTCATCATTCATTAGTTTTGTTAAAAATCTCATTGAGACAGCACCAATATCATAAACTGGAATATCAATTGAAGTTAAAGTTGGGCTCGCAAGTGTTGCATATTTAGTGTTTTGAAACCCAGCTACCGCAACTTCTTCAGGAACTTTTTTACCGCTTTCTCTCGCAAAGTTCATAAACGATACTGCAATTGAATCTCTAACACCAATCGCCCCATCATATTTTTGATTTTTAAAATGTTCTGCAAAGTGTCTACGATTAACTTCAGTATTACCACTAGTTCTTAATACTCTAGGTACTAACCCTGCTTCTTCCATAGCAGTTTTATAACCTAATTCTTTTTTCTCATTAACATTATACTGACGAACTGTTGATAAAATATAAATATCTTTTTTACCACTTTCAATCATAGCTTTAGTAAGTTCATAACTCGCTTTTTCATAATCAATGGAAACAGAAGGAACTTCAGGATCATCATATAGTACATTCGCTAAAACTACTGGAATACCATTCTTTCCGCAAATGTCTAGTAACTTTTCAATTTGTCCATGATCTAACTCATCATTTAACTGTAAAATCCCATCAACTCTTTCAGAGATGATTGTTTTTAATAGTTCGTCATAATCAATTCCTTCAGGAACAGTAAATAGTTTAATCGCATATTTATATTTTATGGCAATATCACTTATTCCCCCAAACATTTCCGCTACCGAAGCTCTTGTAACATCACTCACTAGAATACCTACTGTTGTAGTTCTTCTGCTTGCTAATCCGCGAGCTATTGCATCAGGACGATATCCTAACTCATCAATTACTTTTAAAACTCTGTCGCGCGTTTCTTTTTTAACTCTTTCAGGATGGTTCATTACTCGAGAAACTGTCGCAAGTGAAACACCTGCCTTGTAGGCGACACTATAAATTGTAACTTTATCATCTTTTGCCATTTTCTCACCCCTCNTGATAGTTCATATTATATCATAGCTTGTAAGTGCTTTCAATATTTTATGAAAATATTTTCATTATTGTGTGATTTTTAATTTTTTCTTACTGAATAACATTGAAGTTTTCGTTAGTAAAACTAATCTCTAAATCCACTAAATTTCCGTCTCTTATTACTCTAATTGTAATCGTGTCGTTTCTCCTTACTTTAAAGAGCAAATCGCCTACCTGATATAATCTGGTGATTTCATATGTTTTGCCGTGAATCGTAATACTAACAAATTCATCATCTAATTCAAAATGTTGGCTTGCAAGGGAACCTTCAGCAATCTCGCTTGCCTTTAATACATCTTTAACTGTTATTTTGTCGTTAACTTCATCATAACTTACAACTCTATCTACAATTTTCATTGTAACTCCCATTAAAACTTTTTCACCTTTTTCTTGAAGCCTATTATCGCAATAATAAATGATATTATCTGCTAAATTAAAAACTGTGTTGGCTGGTAGCGCATAACCAATGCTGTCGACCTCTTCAGAAATGGTTTTTGCATTTATAATTCCAATCACTTCACCCCTACTATTAAAGAGTCCGCCACCTGAGTTTCCTTTATTAACTGCAGCATCAACTCTCATCACGCGAAAATCAACAATCCCGTGATTGCTTGTGTTTAACATTATGTATTCACTCGTAACCGAGATAATCCCTTTGGTAACACTTATTCCACCGCCCTGAGCATTCCCAATTGCAACTACATTATCGCCAACTTCAACTATGTCTGAATCAGCAACTGTAACCACTTCTGCAATGCTGTTTCTAATAATATCTGAGTCGGTTATTTTTAATACTGCAACATCGTTTTTCTCTGATCCTCCAACATAAGTTGCAGCAATTTTAAAGTCTTCTAATTCTAATCCATATAAATAGATTTCAATATCGCCACTTACACCATTTCTACTATCACTTTCAGCATCATAAACAACGTGATGATTCGTAACAATATAAGCTGTACCCGACTCTTTATCTAACTTATAAATAACACCGCTGCCAGCACTTAAATAATCTTCGGTTTCTGCTTGTGGTAAACCAATGATTGGTACTGTTCTTGTTGTCTTAGTAAATTTAGCAAAAACACTTACACTACTTTTTAAACCTTTAATTATTCCTTCTTTAGAATCAACGGCAGTATCACTTATATATTCAGCAATAAAATCGCTCATCGTTCCACTATAACCATCTTCCACTGCAGCTTCATATAAATCTAAAATTGTTATTTCATTAACAACTGGTGCCACTTCATCAGTTATATGGATGATTTGAGTAGAGCCATCATTAAAGATCATCAAATATTCTTTTTTATTATCAGTTATACCAATATATTTTATTTCTTTAATTGTTGGTGCTTCCTTTTTTTCTTCAACTGGTGGTTTTTCATCTATAGTAAGATCTAAAAAATTACATCCCACTAATGTAAAACTTAATAGAAACACCATTAGAATTTTAAATAATCTTTTCATTGTTAGTCACTCCTTTTAACAATATCATTATAACACTATTACTATTTTATTGGTAATAAAAAAAGATGACTTTTCATCTTTTTTTGTTTGTTAATTTAAAATGTTTCTTAAACTGTTCTTTTCTCAGTAATACGAGAAGCTTTAGTAGAAAGATTTCTAATATAGTGAAGTTTAGCTCTTCTAACTTTACCAACTCTTGTTACTTCTATTCTATCAATAACTGGTGAATGTACAGGAAAAGTTCTTTCTACTCCAACACCATAAGACACTTTTCTTACAGTAAATGTTTCAGAAATACCTCCACCTTGTCTTTTAATCACTAAACCTTCGAAGATCTGAATTCTTTCTCTTGTACCTTCTCTAATTTTAACGTGTACTTTAACAGAATCACCAGCTTTAAATTCTGGTATTTCTTTTAAATATGTTTCTGTTAATTCTCTTATTAATTCTTGTCCTTTTGCTCGTGCCACAATAATCGCTCCTATCATTATCAACTAGGTTGTATTTATCTTATAAACGCTTTTGTATTATAACATACAAAAACTACTCTTTCAACCTTTTTTAACATAACCTTTTATATAATATCATATTTTATTAAAAAGTCCAATAACTTTTAATCTTTCTCTTTTTTTATTATTTCTAATAATTCTTTCTCTTCTAAAGTTAAATCCTTCGTCTTAAGCAGGTCTGGTCTCTTCAAATAAGTTTCTTTTAAAGCTATATATTTACGCCATTTTGAGATTTTCTCGTGATTTCCAGACACTAACACTTCTGGAACTTTAAAACCTTCGTATTCTTGCGGTTTTGTATATTGAGGATATTCTAATAATCCTTCAGTAAAAGATTCTTCTTCATGTGATTTTTCGCTTAAAACGCCTTCTGTAAGTCTTGTTAAGCCATCAATTAATATTAGTGCTGGTAATTCTCCACCAGTCAAAATATAATCGCCAACGCTTATCTCTTCATCGACAAAATGTTCGATTCTTGCATCAATACCTTCGTAATGCCCACACAAAACAATTAAATGTTCTTCGCTTGCTAACTCTTTTAATTTTTCTTGAGTTAGTTTTTTCCCCTTTGGTGAAGGTAATATTACTTTCGTGTTTTCTTTCATTCTTTCTTTTAAAACACGATGAAACGGAGGAAACATCAATAACATTCCCGCCCCACCTCCATAAACTGTATCATCAACTTGATGATGTTTTAAATCAGTATAGTGGCGTAGGTTAATAACATTTATTTCTATTTTCCCATCACTCATCGCTCTTTTGATAATCGATTCACCAACATATGAATCAATTAAATTTGGAAAGATTGTTACTACATCAATTTTCATATTAAACCTTCAATCTCATTAATAACTATCTTATCTTCATCCACACTAATTATAAAGTATTCATTAAAAGGGACTAACGCTTTCTTTTCTTCTTTTGTTAGTATTCTTATAATGTGTCCCTGAGGTACATCCATCACATTAATAACTTTACCGATGTATTCACCATTTTGATTATAAACTTCTTTATCTATTATATCTTCTTGATGAAATTCGCCTTCTTCTAATTCTGGTCTTTCGTCAGTATATAACTCTTTACCTTTAAACTTTAAAACTAAATTAATATCATCATAATCAAAAAATGATACTAGTAAGCCTTTTTTACTTTCAGTTACTTTTTTTATTTTTAAATAAACTTTTTTGTTTCCTTCATAAAAGTAAATTGTTTTGTTTGGTAGAAAACGTTCAAAATCCGTTCTTACACCAACAACTACTGNCCCTTTTATTCCGTGAGTGTTTTTAATAAATCCTATTTTATAACTCATCTTTAAATACCTCTAACTCTCTTAAAAAAATACACCAAAGGGCGTATTTTCTTAAAAAGCGTCAATATCAATACGTACGCGTTTACCTTCCTTTGATGCGCCTGCGTAAACGATAGTTCTAATTGCAGAGGCGATTCTTCCGCCCTTNCCAATAACTCTGCCTAAATCTTCTTCACTAACAAGCACTTGAATAGTTATTTCATTTTCTTCTTCTGCGATAGTTTTAACTACGATATCTTCAGGGTGCATCACTAATGGTGTAACAATGCTTTTAATTAATTTTTCAAAATCTACAGCCATTTTTCTTCGCTCCTTCAGATATTAAATAATTTTTTGATTTTTAAAAATGTTTTTAACTGTTTGTGTCATTTGTGCTCCATCATTTAACCATTTTAAAGCTTTTTCTTTGTTAACTTCGATTGTTGCTGGTTCTGTTAATGGATTATAAGTACCGATGATGTCTAAAAATTTGCCATCTCTAGGTGCTCTGACATCAGCAGCAACTATACGGTAGAATGGGCGTTTTTTAGCACCAAATCTTTGTAATCTAATTTTTACCATCTTTAATCTCTCCTTGACAATATTATTCAACCATTACCATTATACACTTAAAATATGAGGTGTCAAGTCTTTTTCCTTAACACTTATAAATTAATATCCATCTCTGCTTGATCAAGGCGAGTTGGTCCAAACTCAGTGATGCCTTTAATTTCTTTTAATTCTTTTAAAATTCTTTCTTTATCGGCAGTATCAAAATAAGCTGTAATATATTTTTGTTTCTTTGATGAATAATATATTTCCAACCCTTTTATTTGGCTTATGCTTTTATATGCTTTGTTTTGTTTATATGTAATAATATAACATTCTCTACTCAATTTCATTACATATTCCCCCTTTAAATTCTTGATAATTAGAAGCATTACTAGTTATCTCTTGGCTTATTTCTTTTAATAATTCATTCATCTTACCTTCAAGAATAAAATACTCTTTAACCTCTTCTTTACTAAAAAGCAGTTCTTTTTTCTCTTTATATGCTAAACTTACCCTTTTAAAATCAGGATGATAAATACCACCAACATTATAAACTTCTTCAAACTTAATAAAAGTCTCATGATATTCTTTTAATTCACGCTCATATTTTCTTTTAATCAATTCATCTAAACGTTTCATTTCTTGATAAATCTCTGTTTCTTTCAATTCATCAGCTAAATCATACGCTTTATTTATTATCTTTGTATATGCCACTTTATTACTTTTTTCCCCTTTTTATGTTATTATTATTTCGGAGTGATTATATGCTTACAATGAAAGACATTATTTTTGAAGGGCATCCCAATTTATACAAAACTTCTAAAGAAATTAAAATCCCCGCATCTAAAGAAGATATTAGTTTAGGTTTAGATCTTTTAAAGTTTTGTTTAGTCTCTCAAAATAAAGAGTTAAACGAACAATTTAATCTAAGACCGGCTGTTGGTTTATCTGCTGTCCAAGTTAATATCTTAAAACGGATGTTTGCGATATACATTAAGATGGAAGATGAAATCATCTCATTAATTATCGCTAACCCTGTTATCCTTTCTAAATCAAAAGAAATGACTTACTTAAATGGCGGAGAAGGGTGTTTGTCTGTAGAAAGAGAAACTGAAGGCCTAACTCCTCGCCATAAAGAAATAACTTTTGAAGCCTGGATTTATGATTTTAAAATAAAGAAGTTTCTAAAAAAAAGAATGACTTTTTCTGGCTTTCCAGCTATTGTTTTCCAACATGAATACGACCATTTAGAAGGTATTTTATATGTTAGCAAACTTTATCCAACTTTAGAAGGGATAGATCCCGTCTTTCCTGAAGAAGATTAACTTTTTTGATATTTACTAAGAAGTTTTAACTGACTCTTAAGTAAAGGAATAAAATCAACCTCTTCGTTTTCATCAACACGCAATTTTTCATCAATCATTTGGTGAGACTTGCGTTTTTTTCTTGAAAATAAGCGCTTAAAGAAACCTTCTTGCGTTTCCTCGTTTTTATATCTAACATAATCGCCTAAGTTAGAATCATAATATAAGTCTCCTTTAAACTTATCATTGTTAAGTTTATCAATAATATCTAGAACTAATGCCTTGCCATAACCAATCAATGTTGGTTTTTTATCTTTATCTATGTCAAAAACTATTGCATTAGAAATATTGTTTCTTAATAGTCTATAATAAGTCGTAATTGATTTATCATTGCTATAGCACTCTCCTGGATTATAAACAAATTGTAAATGTTTAAATTCCTTTAAGATTGCCGCAATATAAGCACTTTCTATCTCATAATCTACATGAAAATTTAAATCCATCTTTTCTTTTCTAAAACTTGTAATAAGGTCATTATAAACGATAGATATTTGTTTCTTTTCTGCTTCAAAATCAAAGAATTTAGGCATTCTTATTACAACATTTCTACAACCAAACGCTTTAGCAAGGTTACTAATCTTTACTACATCAATTGGACTATAGATATCATGTGCAACATCAATATCAATCATACTTATTCTTATCTTATTTTTTCTTAATGCTTCTTTAATTTCTTCTATCTCTTTTTCTTTCAAGAAATAAATATTTTTCTCATTAATATTTCTTAATGGTATTCTCTTTAAAGAGAGTTTGTTAGCGGCTTTATAGATGCCTTCCATTGTTTTAAATTCATCTAAATATGCACTAATCATTCTTACTATTCACCTCATACATAATAATTGATCCAGCAACGCTGACATTTAACGATTCAATAATACTCGTTTCTATTTTAACAAATTCATCGGCTAATTTGTATATTTCTTCTTTAATTCCGACACCTTCATTACCTAATATTAAACCCATTTTAACATTTTTGTTAAGTGATTTAATCTTTTTTCCCTTATCTACATCAGTGCCAATAATTTTATAACCTTTTTTCTTTAATTCTTTTATTTCTTCTACTAAGTCTTTTCTAATTAAATTAGCATAAAACAAATTGCCCTGAGCTGCACTAACTACTTTATCATTATAAAAATCAACAGTATCTTCGCTTGCAATAATTGATGAAAATCCAAAACCAACAGCGCTTCTGATTAATGTACCTAAATTGCCTGGGTCTTGAATGCCATCAATTATTAAAACTTTATCACTATACGGCTTTACTGAAGGTTTTTTAACAATCGCAACTCTTTCAGTTGGTGAAGATAATGGTGCTAATTCTTTAATAATTTTTTTATCAATTAATACACCTTTTTTACTATTGTTTACTGTATATATTTCAACAATATTATTAGTCTTTTCAGCTTCTAAAATTCCATGCTCGCCAAAAACCAAAAACATTCCTGTTTTATCACGATGTTTTTTTTGAAGTAATTTAAATAACTCTTTTACTTTCTCATTTTGACGAGATACTATCATCTTTAATCGCTTCCCATGCTTCTAAGGTTGTAAAACCATAGTTAGTAATATCTAAATCAGAGTCTGCTTTAATAACCCACTTATATGTGTGTTCTACGGCATCACTAACAAGTTTATCTATGTCTAAATTTTCTTCATACTCTTCAGCCCTACGAATCGTTGGTTTGGTAGTAGGGTTTTTAGGTAAATATATCGCACAACAATCCTCAAAAGGTCTAATTGATATATTATATAAATCTAACTCGTGAGCGATATTGACAATTTCTTGTTTATCATATGTTAATACAGGTCTTAATATTGGGATATTAGTTACATTTTCAATAGTGTGAAAACTCTCTATTGTTTGACTTGCTACTTGACCAATCGATTCACCTGTAATGAGCGCTAATATTCCTAGTTTCTTCGCTAATTCTTCTGCAATTCTAAACATTATTCTTCTCATAACTGTAATTAAATATGGGTCAGGAACTTTTTTTAGTATTTCCATATGAATATTATGAAACGGAACCATATGAATAACAAATTCATGGTTAGGTGTGTATAACGCTAATTTTTTTGACAAATCAATAACTTTTTGAGCACTTTCAACCGGCGTTAACGGGCTTGAATCAAAATGAATCCCTTCCGCAAGCACACCTTGTTTCATCGCTAAAAATGTCGCTACGGGCGAATCAATCCCACCTGAGAGCAAAGATATACCTTTACCTCCAACACCAACCGGAAAGCCTCCTAAACCTTTAATAGAATCCATAAATAAGTATGTTTCCTCATCTCTTATTTCTATATGAAGTGTTTGTTTAGGATTTCTAACATCAACTTTAAAGTTTTTAGTTAGTTGCGGTAAAACTTTTTTAGCCACTTCTTGAGATGTTTCTAATGAAGTTAATGGAAATCTTTTATTGGCTCTTTTCGTTTCTATTTTAAATGTTGAATCTTCTTCTAACGTATTATTAAGCATAAAAACTGCCGCTTCTACAATCTTGTCAAGGTCGTTTTCTGCAACTTTTACAAAACTAAAAGAACCCAAACCGCTAACTCTTTTTAATCTATTGGTAATAAGGTCTAAACAGACATCATTTATCGTTATATACACTCTATCGTGCGTTTTTCTCATCTTCACATTTAAATCTTTAATGTTTTGACGGATTAAGTTTACAGTCCTATCAATAAAAATATTCCTATTTTTACCTTTTAACATTAAATCTCCAAATCTAACTAAAACTTGATCATACTTCATCTAATCACCATAATCTATTTTATCATACTAATGATTAAAATATCTGTTAATTATATTATATTTCAATATTCGCGACTTTTAACATTTGACAAGTAAAATAAACATGCTATAATAAGTTAGTCATGTAAAAAGCAGGCAATAATTCGTTTAATCACAATCCCTTACCCGTAGGGGTGTTAGTAACTCTTATTCTGCTTAGGGGGAAAGCAAAAAGGTCATTGCTTAAATGGGTTAGTGCATTTTTACAGCCAAAATATACAAGGAGGTAAAAATAATGAGTCGTTACACAGGTCCAACATGGAAAGTTTCAAGACGTTTAAACTATTCGATTAGCGAAACTGGCAAGGAATTACAAAAACGTCCTTATCCACCAGGACAACACGGACAAAGACGTTCAAAATTAAGTGACTATGCGACACAGCTTCAAGAAAAACAAAAACTTCGTTTCACATATGGCCTAAGCGAAAAACAATTCAAAAAAACATTTATTGAAGCTCGTAAATTGGGTGGCGTTCACGGTGAAGACTTTATTAAGTTATTAGAATCTAGATTAGATAACGTTGTTTATCGTATCGGTTTTGCTAGAACACGCGCACAAGCTAGACAATTAGTTAACCATGGTCATGTCTTAGTTGATGGACAAAAAGTTGATATTCCATCTTATAGACTTCAACCAGGCCAAAAAGTCACTTTAAGCGAAAAAGCTAGAGGCTTTAGAATTGTTAGTGAAGCCCTAGAAGCGATGATTACTCGTAAAGAATTCATTGGATACGACGAAGAAACAAAAACTGGTACTTTTGCAAGATATCCAGAACGTGATGAAGTCGCTCCAGAAATTCAAGAACACTTAATCGTTGAGTTCTACAGCAGATAATCGTTGTTTGTCAATTTTGAAAAGAGAAAAGCACTATAATGTGCTTTTTTTGTTTATTATACATATTTTATTTATGAATATTGTAATTATTAGTAATATTTTAACAACGAATATTAGCGGGTGTTTTTTTAAAAAGATGTTAGCATTATCTAACATCTATTATTTTTTTGCTTTTTTAACGCTGCATCGACTAATTGTAAGTAACTTGCAGGATCTAGCGACGCTCCACCAACTAATGCTCCATCAATGTTTTCTTTAGCAAGTAAACTTTCAATGTTGCCTGGGTTTACTGAACCACCATATAATATACGAATATTTTCAGCAATCGAATCGTTGTATAGCTCTCTTACTACATCTCTAATCGCTTTAATCGTCTCTTCTGCTTGTTCAGGCGTAGCCGTTCTTCCCGTACCTATCGCCCAAATCGGCTCATAAGCAATTATAATTTTTTCTATTTCTTCATGTGATATATTGTAAAGAGCTGCGACTACTTGTCTTTTTACCCACTCATTAGTTGTACCAGCTTCTCTAATATCCAAACTTTCTCCAACACATAAAATTGGTGTTAATTCAAATTTTAATGCTGCGTGAACTTTTTTGTTAACCGACTCATCAGTTTCCGCAAACATTTCTCTGCGTTCACTATGACCGATAATTACATATGTAACTCCGGTGTTTTCTAAAACTCTTGGTGATGTTTCACCTGTAAATGCTCCTTTTTCTTCAAAATGCATGTTTTGAGCGCCTATTTTTAAGTTGTCGCCTTGCCTTTTAACCAAGCATCTCAATAAAACATCACTTGCACATATAACCGTTTCTACTAAATCATTTGAAGGAACTTCTTCATTTACCTTATAAATAAATTGTAAAGCCTCATCACGATCTTTGTGCATCTTCCAATTACCAGCAATTACTGGTGTTCTACCTTGTTTCATATTTACCTTCCTTTTATTTTAATAATGATTCTATTTCTTTTAAGGCCAATGTAGCATCTTTCCCTTCAGAAGCAACTTTTACACTTTCTCCTTTAGGAATCGCTAAACTCATCAATCCTAAAATTGATTTTAAGTTTGCGACCTTATCTTTATAATATAATTTTACATCAGCATCATATTTAGAAGTTTCTTCAACCAACTTCGCCGCCAATGATGCATCTAAACTTTTAATGTTTTCAATTGTTTTTTCTTTTCTCATATTTTCACTCCTAAAACATAGGTGGGGTTGAAATCCACAAAATTTTAGCTATTTTATTTGTATTATTCACTAAATAATGCTCTCTATTTGCTCGGTAATAAAAGGTTTGTCCTTTTTTAACAATATGCTTTGTTTTATTTAAAACCAGCGTTATTTCCCCTTCTAAACAATAGCCAAACTCTTCACCTTCGTGTGGATTGTCTGTTTTTGATTTACCACCCGGCTCTAATTCAATAATTATTGGCTCCATTTCAAATTTTAATGCATTAGGGACTATCCATTTAATTAAATGCTTTAATTCTTCATCCTCTTGCCAATAAAAATCTTCTTCAGTGTGAACAACTTGTTCATCTTTTAGCCTTGAGAAAAAAGCCGTTGGATCAGTTCCTAAAACTTCTAATATTGAAAAGAACGTTTCTAACGAGGGGGAGGATATATTTCTTTCTATTTGGGAAATATACCCCTTTGTTAATTCTAACCTGTTAGCTAGTTCTTGTTGAGTTAAGCCGTTTTCTAAGCGCAACTGCTTAATCTTTGAACCTATATCCATTATTTATCTGATAATGCAGCTACTCCTGGAAGCACTTTTCCTTCTAAATATTCTAAAGAAGCGCCGCCACCTGTAGAAATATGTGTTATTTTATCTTCATAACCAAATTGAATTGCTGCTGCAGCAGAATCTCCGCCACCAACAATTGTAATAGCGTCTTTTAAGTTAGCTAACGCTTCACAAACACCTATAGTTCCTTTTCTATAGTTGTCCATTTCAAATACTCCCATTGGCCCATTCCATACAACTGTTTTTGCATTTTTAATTTCTTTTGCAAATAATTCAAGTGTTTTTGGCCCGATATCTAAGCTCATTTCACCCTCTTTAATGTCAGTAATTGGTCCAACATGTGTAGGTGCTTTATCTTCAAACTTATCAGTAAATGCAAAATCAACTGGTAAAATAATTTTGCCTTTTCCTTTTTCTAACAAGTTTTTAGCTAATTCAACTTTATCTGCTTCAAATAAAGATGTACCGATATCATAACCTTGTGCATTTAAGAATGTGTATGCCATTCCGCCGCCGATAATAACTTTGTCTGCTTTTTCAAGCAAGTTTTCTATAACTGAAATTTTATCAGAAACTTTTGCTCCACCTAAAATAGCCACAAATGGACGTTTAGGGTTGTCAACTGCACCGCCGATAAACTTAATTTCTTTTTCTAATAAAAAGCCTGCAACTGAATCTTTAATATTGCTAGCAATACCAACATTTGATGCGTGTGCTCTATGAGCTGTACCAAATGCATCGTTTACGAATACATCACCTAAACTAGCCCAATATTTGCCTAATTCAGGGTTGTTTTTAGATTCTTTATTGCCATCTAAATCTTCAAATCTAGTGTTTTCAAACATTAATATTTCGCCATCTTTAAGATTTGAAATTGCAACTTCTAACTCACTACCTCTTGTAACAGGAACGAACTTAACCTCTTTGCCTAATAACTCCTCTAATCTTTCACTAACAACTTTAAGTGATTTACTAGCTTTATCTTCTTCAGTTTTAACTCTTCCTAAATGAGAGAAAACAATCGCTCTTCCACCTTGATCTAAAATATATTTTAGTGTCGGAATCGCTTGAACAATCCTATTATCATCAGTAATATTACCATTTTGAATAGGTACGTTAAAGTCTACTCTTACTAATACTTTTTTACCTTTTAATTTTAAATCTCTAACTGTCTTTTTTGCCATAATTATTCTCCTTTTATAATTATCATAATTCCAAATAACATTATATCATTTATATATCCATTTATCCAATAAAAACGGCGGATATTCTACAATTTTAAAAAAACAAGACAACTAAGCCTTATCTTTTCTTAATTTAATTATTAAATTAACATTTTATATTGATGAGTTTAAACCCCTTTTATCCATGTATTCTTTAACTCTTTTTGCTTTATCCATCATTATAGTAAAACTATTTACTGTTACACTAACTTCTAACTCTTTTAAATTAGTAAATAATATTAGTGTTTTATCAAAATGCTTTTGATAAGAAAAAACTTCAAAATAATTAATCCAATATGTCTCATATCTTTTGGGTGACTTTGTAGGCATCAATAATATCTCTTTATTGATATATATTGGAACCTTTGTATTAATATTTAAATATAGTTTAGTGAGTTTTATTCTTGAATCATAGCTAAACAGTTCTCTCTCACATAATCCTTTTACAACAGAAAAAGCCGTCTTTTCAGCCTTTTGAATCTTTTCTTTACATGCAATGTTTGCCAAGTTGTTTTGATTGTAAATATATAACATATTAATCTTTCCTTTATATTAATATATACAACCAAACATCTTATTTTACTTTTACAAACAAAAAAGCCGAAACATTAATTTCGGCTTTAAGTTAATTATTTAAATTATTTTTTTGGCGTTTCTTTCTTTGGAGCTGCTGCCTTCTTAGGTGCCGCCTTAGGTGCTGCTTTCGGAGCCGCTTTCTTAGGTTCAGCCTTTACAGCTTCTTTTTTAGGTTCCTCTTTTTTCGGTTCTTCCTTAGCCTCTTCAGTTTCTTTTAAGTATTGTTCGTAATCTTCATCAGCTCTACCACGTTTAAAGAGACGTTTAAAGAGACCTTTAATCTTATCTAAGAATCCTACTTTTTCCTCTTCTTCGTATTCTAAACCTTCATCAAGTCCAAGTCCTTGATAGTCACTTGGAATAATTTGTGGATTTTCAACACCCTCTGGAGGTAAGTTGTAGTCATATACAAGTCTAAATTCTGTTTTTGCATCAAAGAAGTGTGTTTTATCCATATCAAGTTCTAATACAACTTCATCACCTAAACGTAAATCGTCTCTTGCAGATACACTTGCACAAATTTGATAACCATTAACATCTGTATAAATGTTTGTTTCTGAACCTAATAACTCAGCAACATCAACAATTAATTTAACTGTTTCTTTATTTTTAAGGTTAACATCTGCTAAATCATCATAAATGTCTTCTGGTCTAATACCCATTACAACTGGTTTTTTGAAAAATCTATTTTGTTTAATAACCTTTAATTTTTCTTCTGGAAGTTTAAATTTATAATCACCACTTACAAAAACTCCATCAGGTTCAACAATACCTTCAATAAAGTTCATTGGAGGTGTACCAATGAATCCGCCAACGAAGATATTAACTGGTGTATCATAAATTTCTTTTGGTGTACCAACTTGTTGAATAACACCATCGTTTTGAACAACTATTCTAGTTGCCATCGTCATCGCTTCAACCTGGTCGTGTGTAACATATAGCGTTGTTGTTTTTAAACGGTCGTGAAGTTTAATCAACTCTCCTCTTGTTTGAACACGCAACTTAGCGTCTAAGTTTGATAAAGGCTCGTCCATTAAGAATACTTTCGCATCTCTAACGATAGCTCTACCTAATGCAACACGCTGACGCTGACCACCTGATAGAGCTCTAGGCTTTCTATCTAAGTAAGGTAATAAACCTAAAATTTCTGCCGCTTCTTTAACTTTCTTGTCAATTTCGTTTTTAGGCATTTTTCTAATTTTTAATCCAAACGCCATATTGTCATAAACAGACATATGTGGATATAAAGCGTATGATTGGAAAACCATCGCAATATCTCTGTCTTTTGGTGCCACGTCATTAACTAGTAAATCATCAATATATAATTCCCCGTGTGAAATCTCTTCTAAACCTGCCACCATTCTTAAAGTTGTTGACTTTCCGCAACCAGAAGGTCCTACTAAAACGATAAATTCGCGGTCTTTAACTTCTAAACTAAAGTTTTTAACGGCTCTAACGCCACCCGGATAAACTTTGTTTAATTTTCTAAACGTAATCGTTGCCATAAAATCTCTCCTTTAAATTCAATATTACTTTTATTATATAAAACTAATCATTACTTTTGAATGTGCAAATTGCACATACTTTTTATAAATCTTTGAGTAACATATAAATGAAGACTGAATCATCAAAATCTTTTAAATTATATCCTGTGATATTAGTGAACTTTTCTAATCTATTATCAAGTGTGTTTCTATGAAGATTTGCATGTTTACTTGCAAGTGTTGTATTCTTATCATTTTCTAAATAAATTTTAATAGTTCTTAAAAACTCTTTATCATTATATAAACTTTTAAATACTTCCTTTTTTAAGTTTTCATCAACATGTTTTCTTGTCTCATAATAAAATAATGTTTTATCACTATTATAGGTTTCTTTAAATAATTCTTTCTTTACATTTTTACTAACACTTTCTTTGAGTGCTACTTTACTATGAAACATAACTGATTCATATAACTTTAGATCAGAATAAAAATCACCATTTACTGCAATAATAAATGATTCCCAACTCATCTCTGCTTCAACAACATCAGTCGCTATTAAAACATCATCTTTAATTTTAATTGTTGGTTTAACCATAACGCCTTCTAATAATTCGCTTAAAGTGTTTCTTTCTAAACTCGTTAAGGCATCTAAACCCTTTATTATAATATAATAACCGTACAACTAAATCACCGCTTATATTATACCCTATTTTAAACAAGAATACTAATTGATAGTTATGTTATAATCAATTAAAGGAGTGATTTTAATGAAACTACCAAAATTTTTAAAACCTGGCGATACTATTGGACTAGTTGCCCCGTCTTTCGGAGCCAACACAGAACCTTACCATACAAGACTAAAAAGCGCCATTAACTATTTACACGAAGAAGGCTTTAAAACAAAAGTTTTCGGTGACATCTTTGGTTATTACATGGGAGCATCCGAATCAAAAGAAAAAAGAGCCAAGGCCTTTATGGATGCTTATACTGATAAAGATGTTAATGCTATCTTTAGTGTAAGCGGTGGTGAAATGATGTTTGAAATCTTACCTTTAATTGATTTTGAAGAATTAAAGAAACACGAGCCTAAATTTTTCATCGGTTATTCGGATAATACAAACCTAACTTTTTTACTCCCAACATTAATTGATGTAGTAAGTGTTTACGCTCCATGCCTAACAACATTTGGGATGAAACCATTAGATCCTTTTTTAGTTCAAATAATGGGCCTCTTAAAAGGTAAAAAAATCACTCAACACGCATCAAAATTTTACGAGCCCATAGATACACCAGAAAGAGAGCCACTCGCCCCTTATTCGCTCATAGAAAAAACAAAATGGATTAACTTATTTGGCGAAGAAAATCTCACGTTAAAAGGTAGAGTTATCGGCGGTTGTTTAGAAGTCTTAGTATCATTAGTTGGAACTCCATATGATAATGTAAAAAACTTTATCAAGAAGTATAAAGATGATAATATAATTTGGTTTTTAGAAGTGGCTGAATTTAATCTTTTTGGATATAAAAAAGCACTTTGGCAATTAAAAGAAGCTGGTTGGTTTAATAATACAAAAGCAATTTTGTTTGGTAGATCCGCCGGGACAAAAACATTTATAGACATGAACCTTTATGATGTTACAAAAGACATTTTAAAAGACTTAAATATACCAGTAATTATGGATATGGATATCGGTCACGTTAGTCCAGTTCACGCAATCTTTACTGGCGCAAAAATCGAGGTGGAAAACACACCTCGAAATAGTTTTGTAAAGTTTAATTTAACTTAAATTTTTATATAGTAAATCAGTTTTTATCTGTGTTATGTTTCTTCTGTAAACGGCTTAGATATAGCAATATCCGGTTTTGGTTTAAGGTTGTAAAACATGAAATTAAAGAATAGCGGAAACGCACTAACGATTAGCACAAAAGCCCCCTGAGCAATCATATTTTTGATTAGTAACATAATTCCAATAATAGCGAAAAGCACATAAAGAATTGTTGTAAAAACAAAGAATCTAAAGTGTGCTTTTTTGTTTTTTCTAAAGAGGTTTGTAACGCTTGAAACAAACATAAGTAAACTTAAAAAAACAATCGGCACAAAATAGTTTTCACCATGATGGATATGTTCACTAATTAATAGCAACAACAACATCCCTAACAACATTGTGTGAACTGTTGTAAAACGCAAAAAACCATATCTTCTTTCTTTGCTATTAATTCTTTCTTTTTCTTTCATCGGAATTATTTTCAAGATTGAACCATCACTCTTTTTTAGAACCTTTAAACACATTCCGATTTGTGGTTTAAACACGAAAAGATCTTTACTAATTTTATAGTAAGATTTCCCTTCTTGAACATATATATTTTTGTTAGTAATATTAAATATTGTTCCCAAGTTCTCCACCACAATCTTTCATTGTAATACTATATTTTTTAACCAATCGAACCTTCCATTTCTAATTTAATTAATTGGTTTAATTCTACTGCGTATTCCATCGGTAATTCTTTCGTAAACGGTTCAATGAAACCCATAACAATCATCTCTGTTGCTTCTTCTTCAGTGAGTCCTCTACTCATTAGATAAAAGAGTTGATCTTCACTAATTTTTGAGACTGTCGCTTCGTGTTCTAAGAAGCCTTCAGAGTTATTAATAATGTTAATTGGAATTGTATCACTGTAAGATATATCATCTAAAATAATCGTATCACACTCAACATGTGCTTTAGCTTTTTTGGCATCTTTACCAAAATATACTTTGCCGCGATAATTAACTTTACCACCACCACGAGAGATTGATTTAGAAATAATTGTTGATTGCGTGTGCGGAGCTAAATGAATCATCTTCGCGCCCGCATCTTGAATTTGATTTTTACCTGCAAAAGCGATTGAGATTGTATTTCCTTTTGCATAAGGTTCTAATAACACACAAGAAGGATATTTCATATTGATTAATGAACCCATATTACCATCAATCCATTCCATTAATCCATTTTCATACACATGCGCTCTTTTTGTTACAAGGTTGTTGACATTACTTGACCAGTTTTGAATCGTTGTATATCTACAATATGCATTCTTTTTAACAATAATTTCAACCGTAGCAGCATGTAGTGACTCTGTTGAGTAAATCGGCGCTGTACATCCCTCAATATAATGAACACTTGCGCCTTCATCAACAATAATTAATGTTCTTTCAAACTGTCCCGTTCTCTCACTATTAATCCGAAAATACGAATGTAGTGGTTTATCTATTTTAACACCTTTTGGAACATAAATAAAGGTCCCACCACTCCAAACCGCTCCATTTAAACCTGCGTATTTATTATCTTTATAAGGAACTACTGTTCCAAAATACTCTTTAACTAACTCAGGATGTTCTCTTAATGCTGTATCAGTATCTACAAATATAACACCCGTTTCTTCTAAATTTTTAGCGGTTGCATTATAAACTACTTCGCTTTCAAATTGCGTCGAAACACCAGCTAAAAACTTCTTTTCAGCCTCAGGTATACCTAACTTTTCAAATGTTTCTTTAATCTCTTTTGGTACATCTTCCCAACTTGTACTAACTTTATCTGATGAACGGATAAAATATGTTAAGTCTTGAATATTAATGTTAGATAAATCCGGACCCCAAGTTGGGTTTTCTTTATTTATAAAATACTCATAACTTTTTAATCTATAATCTAACATCCATTTAGGTTCGTTTTTGTAAGCAGAGATTTTCTTAACAATGTCTTCGTTTAAGCCCTTTTCAGTTTTAATAACTGGTTTTGACTCGGTTTTAAAACCATACTTGTAATCACCAATTATCTCATCATACTTTTTCTTAGTATTTTCATCCATTGTTCTCCTCCTTCTCTTTTAAAACGCCTTCTTTAGCAGCATGCCAAGCTAAATTAGCGCATCTAATTCTCGCAGGAAACTTGCTAACCCCCATATATGCTAGGGCCTCACCCTTTAATATTTCATCGTTAAAATCTTTTCCCGTCAATAAAAGATTAAAAGCGTCAATCTTCTCTAGTGCAACATCAACGTTTTCACCTTTTAATTCTTCACTCATCACCGATGCACTTGAACAGCAGATTGAACAACCAGTGCCTGTGTGTCTAACATCTTTAATCATGCCGTTTTCAATTAGTAATTGAACTGTAACATCATCGCCGCAAGAAGGGTTTACTAAATTAATCGTTCGATAATTTTCATCGTTTTTTAAACCTTTATTTCTTGGGTCTTTATAATGATCCATAATAATTTGTCTATATAAACTATCTATACTCATCTTAATCTCCTAAAACTTTTTAAAGAACCTGACCGCTTCTTTGACGGTTTCAATAAATTTATCAATATCTTCTTCGCTGTTATAAATATAAAATGACGCCCTTAAAGTTGCCGTTTCACCTAACCATCTAACAATAAGTTGCGCGCAATGTTCTCCAGCTCTTATACAAATATTTTTATTATCAAAGATTGTTGCTGCATCATGTGGATGAACCCCCTCTAAATTAAAGGTTATAATGCCTGTATCACTTTTGTTATATACAACAACACCATCAATCTCTTTTAATTTTTTTAATGTGTATTCATTTAACTTTTTAATATGTTTTTTAATCTTTGTAAAACCAATTTCATTAATGAGTTCTACCGCTTGTTTTAGCGCAATTGCACCAGCTATAATTGGTGTGCCTGCCTCATACTTAATTGGGGCTTCTCTATACTCCGCTTTATCTTTATAAACATAATTAACCATCTCGCCGCCAAACTCAAACGGTTCTACAATATTATGATGTTTTTTATTTATATATAAAACACCAATCCCGCTTGGTCCCATCATCTTATGACCTGAAAAGGCTAAAAAATCACACCCTAAGTCTTTTACATCAATCTTCAAATGTCCCGCAGCTTGTGCAGCATCAATAACCGTTAACGCCCCAACACTTTTCGCAATTTCAACAAACTCTTTAACTTTTTGAATTCTTCCCATTACATTAGATACATATGTTAAAGCGATTATTTTCGTATTCTTATTAACAATCTTTTTAAGATATTCTAAATCAATATCTCCGTTTTCATCTAATTTAGCAAATACTAATTTAGCACCAGTTTTTTTACTTACATTTAACCAAGGTAAAAATGATGAATGGTGTTCTAACTCAGAAGTGATAATTTCATCGCCTGGTTTTAATTTAAATAAATAACTTTGCGCAAGCATATTTAAACTATTAGTCGTCCCTTTAGTAAAGATAACTTCTTCATAGTCTGCATTAATAAACTCCGCAACAGCACGTCTTGAGGCCTCATATAACTCTGTTGCTTCATAAGAGAGATTATAAACGCCTCTATGGATATTCACCCCATAATTGTTATAATAATCGTTTAAAGACGAAATAACAGCCTTCGGCTTTAGTGCTGAAGCTGTTGTATCTAAATAGATTAAACTTGGATTGTTTGAGAAGATTGGAAACATCTCTTTAATCTTTTTTACGTCTAAACTCATAAGCGTTTATTCACCACATTGATAAACCTTTCTTTAATGTCTTTATCTGTAATCTCATCAACTACCGGTCTAATTAAGCCGTTTATCATCAGTTTTTCTGCTTCCTTTTTAGTTAAACCGCGACTCATTAAATAATAAATGCTTTCTTCATCAAGTTGGCCAACCGTCGCTCCATGACCAGCAGTCACATCGTATTCATCAATTAAAAGGATTGGGTTAACTTCAATAAATGCATCGTTTGAAGTTGTTATCCCTTGAAGATTTTGATAAGCATCAGACTTACTATTACCTTTTAAGATTTTTTCTATCCCGTTTAATACAATTCTACCATTAGCACTCGCAATAGCAACATTATACATTAAACCTTTACTATTTTTAGCTTCATGATTAATTATTACATCAACAGTTTGACTATTATCTCTTCCAGAAATAGTAACTACTCTAACATTAACATTTGAACCTATCCCAATAAGTCTATTATTTAAGTTAGCCTTTACTTTATTATTTAAAAAACCTACCATTAAATTTAATGATGCATCTTTTTCAATTATAACGTTTTGATTAATTGTTGCATCATCGCTTAAAAGTTCTGTAACTAATAAATAAGTTATGTTGCTGTTAGGCTTTAAAATTAAATCCACATCATATTTTAAACTTTCTTTTAGGTTGTTGTTTATTTCAATAATTATTTTCGCTTCGCTAGAGTCTTGTGCTTCAATTACTAATGGTTCATTATTACTTAACGCAAAAACAACCGGCTCTATTATTTGCCCGCTAATTTTTAATGTTTTTCCGTTATATTCAACACCCTTAGGTAATTTTTTTTCCTTTATATTAACAACCTCTTGTGGCATCTTACCTAACCTCAAAATCAATATTTAAATCTTTCTTCAGCCACTCATAGCCTTGTTTTTCAATTTTTTCTATTAACTCTATCCCGCCACTTTTAACGATTTTACCATCAATCATTATGTGAACATGTGTTGGTTTAATATAGTCTAAAATTCTTTGATAATGCGTAATTAAAAGGCACCCAAAGTTTTCTGAAACCATCTCATTTACAGCTTCGCCAACAATTTTTACATTATCAATATCAAGCCCTGAATCAATCTCATCTAATATAGCAATCTTAGGCTTTAACATTTTCATTTGTAAAATTTCATTGCGCTTTTTTTCTCCGCCAGAAAAGCCTTCATTTAAATATCTATGCGCTAAACTTGAATCCATCTTTAATTCTTTAATCGCTGCTTCATACTCTTTAAATACTTTAAATACAGAAATCTTTTCTTCCCCTCTATGACTTCTCAAAGCCGTATTAATAAACTCATAGTTTGTCACTCCTGTAACTTCAGCCGGATATTGCATCGCTAAAAAGATCCCATTACGAGACCTTTCATAAACTTCCATTTCTAAAACATCTTTATCATCTAAAAAGATTTCACCTTTTGTAACTTCATAAATAGGGTTTCCCATTATTACACTAGCTAATGTGCTTTTACCAGTACCATTTGGCCCCATAATCGCATGAACCTCACCAGTTCCTAATTCTAAATTAACTCCTTTTAAAATTTCTAACCCGTCAACTTGTGCATGAAGATTTTTGATTTTTAATTTGCTCATCAAAATTGCCTCCTTTAAATTGCCAATGTTATTATATAATATTTAATAGTCTATTGCTAATAAATAGACAGAAAAAATACTTATAAAAAACATTGTTAAGCGTTTTCATTTAAAATAAAAGCCCTTTCATATTTTTTTCCTTGATTTTTGTTATATAATAAAGGTGATTAAAAGAAACCTTTATGTCTTTTAATCACCCTCGTGTTTTTCTCCCAAA
>JGI24707J26582_10000046_pt1 | contig 71987 bp, 61 predicted proteins | sample BioPla1DNA1_FD_26582 | JGI IMG/M metagenome (IMG submission 26582)
TGCCACACAATATGTAGATATGGCTGGTAAACCATCTTATGAAATAGAATACAATCCAAGCGGCTCCATTTATGCTATTGAAGGTATTACTTCACCAGATGGTAGAATTTTTGGAAAGATGGGACATAGCGAAAGAATTGGCAAGCATTTGTATAAAAATGTCGTCGGTGAATATGATCTTGGATTATTTAAATCCGCTGTTGATTACTTTAAGTAGATTATATTTTTTCTAATTATATTTTAATTGCATTTTAGAAATAGGCTCTCCATTTTAAGAGAGCCTTTTCTAATCAGATAAATATTTCTTGAATTTATTGGACGATTATGTCTACATTTTCATTATTTGTTTTTAAGTTTTCGGTTGGTATACCTTTTACATCAGTAATAGGCAATGAAAAGATTGATACAATATGGCTGTCTTCTTCTTCTGAGGCTTCCAATAAAGTTTTGCTGACTTTTCTAGTTAAATCGCCATCAACAATTAACCAAATAATTTCTTTTTCTTTCTCTATATTCAAAGAGGAACTAAGCCAAGTACCTGTCCTAGCATCACGTCCATGTAAAATGGTTGCACCTCTTGCTCCTACTGAACGAGCAAGATCAATCACTTCTTCTGTAAAACCACGATCAATTACACAAAAAATTAAATCATGGAGTTTTTGATCGGAATCTTTATCGATCGTACATACCTCAAAGATTTCAGAATGATCGACTTCATCCTTAACTTTTTGGGTGCGAATCATTTGAATCTTATTAATTGAGCCTAAAACCATAACACTTAATACTGGCGTCATTGCGATCATGGCAATAACTCCAAAGCCATCTTTAAGAACATCGGCAGTTGGCACACTATCTGCTGCACCCTGAGCAAACGCCATGACAAATGTTGCTGCCATAGGACCAGATGCAACACCACCGGCATCAAATGCAATCCCAACAAAAACAGGATCAACGAAATAAGAAAGAATGATAGAGATTGCAAAGCCTGGTAAAAGAAAATACCAAAGTCTGACTTCAGGAACCATAATTTTTATCATAGATAAGGCAATGGCTACACCCACCCCCATTGACAAAGTCGTCCTCAAAACACTGTCTTTGATATTACCAGCTGTGACATCTTCTACCTGCTCCCCTAAAACATGAACTGCCGGTTCGGCTAAAACAACAAACATTCCAAGCAATAAGCCTATGAAAGGCATATAGGGAAGATATGAATCAGCAAGACTAGCTCCAAGCACACGCCCCATATCCATAAAACCAGTATGGGCACCAACTAAGAACAAAGTTAAACCTAATAATGTATATACTAAACCACGAATTATTCGAATCAGCTCTGAACGACTAACTTTAAACTTGAAAGCATTAAAGATAAAAAACAAGGCTGTGATTGGTAATAAAGCAAATATTGAGTCCACAAAAGTCACTTTAAAGTCTGCAATAAATGGAGCAAAAACTTGATCTGACAAAATAAAAGGTTCTGCCTGTCCATGAATATTAGTTTGCCCAGAGATAATAGAAATTAACATGACTGCAAGGATTGGACCTGCACTCATTGCACCAACCATCCCAAAAGAATCTTCTTCGGATGATTTTCCACCTTTAATTCTTGATAGGCCTACAGAAATTGCAAGCACAAAGGGTGTAGTTAAAGCACCAGTAGTTGCACCAGAGGCATCAACTGAGATAGCCAAAAATTCTTCAGATACTTTTAGACCAAGTATAAAGATAATGATATAGACTATGGTCATCATAACATTATATTTAAAACCAGATAATAGTCTAATAGAGGCAATGGAAATCATCACACCAACTCCAACTGAAATCATTCGGACTAAAAAATCTGCAGCTAGAGTACCTCCAGAAGCACTTTCAACCTGATTTGCTAAAATCAAAATATCTGGTTCTGCAATTGTGATCAAAAACCCTAGTAAAAAGCTCAAAATAACGGTTTTACCTAGGCTTTTAGACGTAGCTATTTCATGTGCCATATGGTAACCAATTGGTTCCATACTTTGATCAATGCCCCAAAGAAAAATAGATAAACCTAAAAAGACTAAAATTGAAGCGATAAAAAATCTTTGGACGACGGGAAAGTCTACCCGAACAAAAGCCATTGATAATATCCCTACAAAAATAACTATAGGTAAAATAGATTGCGCTACTTCTTTCGTTTTGGATTGTAATAAATTCATTTTAACCCCTAACCTTGAAAGATACCTGTCACTCTAGATACTGGCAAGGTAAAAATAATACCTTTTCTTGGATCAGAAAAATTCATTTTTTCGTTCAAGTAATTTTGGACTGTTTTTACTCGCTCTGTTTTTACTAAAATCATGACTATATCCTTTTGAGGTTCTATTTTGAAAGGAAAGTAAGAATCACTTGGAACTCCTGCACCACGCGCATGAATGATTGTGCCACCCGTTTGTCCGGTTGCTTGAACATGTTTCATTACCTGCTGACCTTGACCTTCATCAACAACAGCAAAAATACATTGAGAAAAAAAGCAGGCTGGGTCATACATTTTATCTTTTGGTAATACACTTTCTGCACCTAAATAACTTATTGGAATTGAAAATGCAATTCCTTTTCTTCTTTTATCCACTTGAAAATGATGTAACATCATCTCATGGATTGGATCTTCAAACTTGGAATCAAAAATGGGAAGAATGATTATTTCTTTTTGAGTTTCTGCTAAGCCAAGAATTTGTAATAGCCGATTAGTCGCTGTTCCTTCGCCTAACATGACAATGCCACCTGTCAGATCAAAAATACGCATCTCATTCAAGAATTCCTCAGCTTTACCTCGATTTAAGACACTTATGAATAAACTTTGATTGTTCACCAAAATTCTCGCTTTCAAAAAAAATTAACTATCTAAATTAACTATCTACAAGTTAAGTAAAAAACAGATACTCGCCCATTATAATATAGAAATGTTGATGATGAAATATTTATTATCAATTTTTCAAATATAATAAATAAAGATTACCAATTTGTAATTTCTTTTCGACGCTTGTAAGACTGTACCTTGCCATGTCTTTTTGCTAAATTTTCTTTGACATCATTCAAAGAAATTTTTTGAGAATTTAACAATAAAATTACATGGTAAAGTAAATCCGATGCTTCTGCTATTATCTCATTTTTATCCTGATTTTTACTAGCGATTATAGTTTCGGTCATTTCTTCACTGCTTTTTTTCAAAATTTTATCTAAACCTTGTTCCAACAAATATTTTGTATAGGAACCCTCTTTAGGATTTTTTATGCGATCTTGAATAGTTTTTTCTAGAATTTCCAGATTAAAATAAGGATCATCAAAACAACTGGTATTGCCAAGATGGCAAGTTGGTCCAGCCGGAACAACTTGAATTAGAAGGGCATCTTGATCACAATCAAGTGTCATTTCTACAACATGTTGAACATGGCCACTTGATTCCCCTTTTTTCCAAAGACGTTGTTTTGATCTAGAATAAAACCAAACAACATTTTCTTGTTTGGTTAATTTATAGGCTTCTTCATTCATAAAGCCATTCATTAAAACTTGTTTTGTATCAAAGTCCTGTAAAATAACAGATAACAAGCCATTATTTTTTGTAAAATCAGGTTGCATAATAATCCTTTCGCTTTTAATTAGTTTGGAAATTTTGCTTTTTTCTAGAGAGAAATTACAGATTAACATTAATGTTTTTCGAAGCTAAATTTTGTTTTAGCTCTCTAATATTTACTGTGTTTTGATGAAAAATAGAAGCTGCTAAACTATATTCAACATTTGTTTTTTGAAATAAATCAACGAAATCTTCAATTTTTCCAGCACCACCACTTGCGATTAAAGTTGTATTTGTTCTTTTTCCTGCTTCTTTAAAAAAAGCAAGGTCAAAGCCAGATTTTGAGCCATCAAATGAAATTCCCGTAATCAAAAATGCTGACACTCCAATTTGGTCAAATTTTTCAATTAGTTCAAACACTTCAAAATCTGTTTTTTTCTGACCTCCATGAGTATAAGCATAATATTTATTGTCAGCTAAATCTTGGGCAACATCTAATGCAATAATTATTTTGTCGTGTCCAAATTCAGAAGCTGCATCTGAGATAAAGTTAGGATTTGTTAGAGCTGCAGAAGCAATACTAACTTTGCTGGCACCAGCATTTAATATTAAATTAATATCTTTAAGCGTGCTAATACCTCCACCCACAAATAGCGGAATCTCAATGTTGCTTGTAATTTCAGAAATTAGATCTAGATAAAATCCATGCTTCTCTTTAGTTTTTGTTATATCTAAAAAAGCTAGGGCATCAGCTCCTGCCGCTCCATATTTGGTTGCCAACTCGACTGGATCGCCCATTTCTCTAATATTTTCAAAATTTACACCTTTAACTACTTTCCCATTTCTTATATCAAGACAAGGAAGAATTTTTCTTGTTTTCTCTATCATGTCTGCCCTCTAATCAACAATTGATTGCCAAAAAGCATCTGTGTTAGCTGCTTTACCAACAATTGCCGCTGGTATTTCAAGTGCTGCTAACTTTTTCAAATCTGAATTATCACGTACTCCACCGCTAGCAATTACTTTATGTCTTGTATTTTTAGCTAAGGCGGCAGTTTTTTCAAAATTGGGACCTTTATTCATCCCATCTTTAGCGATATCTGTATAAATAATTCCTTGCAAATTAAGTTTTTCAATTTTTGCTAAATGATCTGGAATTTGAATACCGGAATTCTCTGTCCAGCCATTTATATAAATATAATCGTCTCTAGCATCAATGCCAACTATAATTCGGGCTGGAAATAAGTTTGTCATCTCTTCTAGCCAAGCAAAATCTGTTATTGCTTTTGTACCTAAAATAAAGTAGTCAATGCCTTTACTATCGTAAAACCGAATTGTTTCTTCATTTCTCAAACCACCACCAATTTGTATTGGCAAATCTGTCAAAGCCCTAAGTTCTGAAATCAAATCCATCTCTTTTGCCTTTTTTTCCTTAGCTGCTAGAAGATCAATAATATGAATCCCTTTAACTTGTTCAAATTGATTGTAAAATTTTATCGCTTCTTTAGCTGTTCTTGGCATTAAGGATTTTGTTTGATAATCGCCTTGTTCTAATCTAACACTTTGACCTTCGATTAAATCTATTGCTGGAATAATATCAATCATGCAATCACCCCTTTGGAAGATGGCACTCCACCTGTTTTGGTTTCTAAGGCAATAGCCAGGCTACGACCAAATGCCTTAAAGACAGCTTCAATTTCATGATGGCTATTTCCACCTTTTAACAAATCAATATGCAAAGTCATTTTCGCATTCATTGCCACCGCATTGAAGAACTCTTTAACAAGTTCCGTATCAAACTCTCCAACTTTTTCACTAGCAAAATTACAGTTAAAATAAAAACCTGGTCGTCCAGATAAATCAAGTGTGACTCTTGCTAAAGATTCATCCATCGGCAAGTAGAAAAAACCATAACGTCCAAAAGACTTTTTGCTTTGATATAGCTCATAAATTAATTCACCAAGAACAATACCAGTATCTTCAACTGTATGGTGAAAATCTACTTCTAAATCACCATCAGCCTTAACCGATAAAAATAAATTGGAGTGAAATGCCAACAAAGTAAGCATATGATCAAAAAAACCTATACCTGTATCTATTTCCGATCTTTCATTTGTATCTGTTTGCTCGGCTAATTTCAATTCGATTTTAGTTTCTAGCGTTTCTCTTTTCCTACTCAACATACTGATTTCTCCATTCTATAATTGCCTCATTTAATGCTTGATATTCTTCTAATTTGATAATTGAATAACGAGCTGCATTTTGTAAGATCGGTACATCATAGATGCGACTCAAAAATCCTTTATCCAATAAAAAGTTTGCCATATCTATTGCAGCATCACCATAAGTAAAAATATAATTAGTATAAGATTCTTTTATTTCCATTAAATCTGAAACTTGATCTAAGGCTGTCTCTAATCTAGCTTTACTCTCAAATTGATAATTTTTGAATTTTTGTAAAGCTTTTTTATCCGAAAACAATTCACTGGCTAAATTTAACGCTAGTGAATTTAAAGGGTAAGGATGATTTATTTGAGTGATTATATCCAAAGTTTCTTTTTCCGCAATTGCCATCCCTACACGCAAGCCTGCCATCCCATAAACTTTACTTAAAGTTCTGAGAATAATAATATTTTTTCCCTTTGGTCGTTCGTAATCTTTAGCAAAATCAATATAACACTCGTCTAAGCCAAGATAACCATCAACCTCTGCCATAGCATCAGCTAAACGTTGCAAATCTTGGGTACTAAACATCGTACCGGTTGGATTTTGTGGATTAGATATTAAAAATAATGAAGGTTTTTTAGCTTTGATGGCAACAATTACTTTATCAAAATCAAAGGTAAAATCAGGCTCAGCATTAACAAAATAAATTTCTGGCAAAAATTGTTCTGTATAGATTTGATACATCACAAAATCGGGATTTAAAGACATTACCCCGTTTTTACCAAGCGTTATAATCAATTTTTGAATCCATTCATCAGAGCCATTAGCTACTTCTATATTGTCTGGATTAAAGCCAAAATAATCGGCATATAAATTAATAAAATTTATTCGTTCCTGATCTGGATATTGATTATAATTTGTTTTTTTCACAGCATTAAAAATTTGTTCATCTGTCAAAGGCTTGATGGGACTGGTATTACGATTCATGATTATCATATTGTTCTTCTCTTTCACTAGGTATTTTATTCAATAAAATATTATTCTTTTAATCTTGCCTCTAAACTTTCGGCATGTGCGTAAAGTCCTTCCGCATATGCGACTTTGATCCCATACGGAGCAATTTGCTGATAAGTTTCAGGTTCAATATCTATAATTGCATGACTAGTCAAAAAATCATTTACATTAAGACCATGACTAAATCTGGCACTACCACTTGTTGGTAAGACATGGGATGGTCCTGCCACATAATCGCCTATGGCCTCTGGCGAGTAATTGCCCTTAAAAATTGCACCAGCATAATGGATTTTTGAAATTATTTCGTCTGAATTTGCATGTTGGATCGAAACATGCTCTGGTGCTATCTGATTAATAATAGCAATTAAATCTTTTGCTTCACCAATAATGGAATAATGATTATTATTAATTGACTGAGTAATAATATCACTACGTTTTTGCTCAGGCAGTTTTTTCACAATCAAAGCATGTATATCTTTCAAAATCTTTTTATTTTCTGCTAATAAAAAAGTTTTAGCATCTGGATCATGTTCTGCTTGAGCAAAAATATCTAATGTAATTGATTCTGGATCAACATTTTCATCAATATAAAGCAAAATTTCACTAGGTCCAGCTATAGAATCAATTCCAACTTCACCAAAGACTAATCGTTTTGCTAAAGCTACATAACGATTTCCTGGGCCTACAATTTTATCGACTTTAGGAATGCTCTCGGTGCCATAGGCTAAAGCTGCAATTGCTTGAGCTCCACCTATTTGATAAACATTCGTCACGCCGCAAATATAAAGAGTTGCAAATGTAATATTATTTTCTTCAAAAGTTGGTGTAACTGCATAGATCTTGGGCACGCCGGCTACCTGAGCAGCAATAATACTCATAAGTACAGATGATGGATATAAAGCTGTGCCGCCTGGGACATAGAAACCTACTTTTTCAATCGGATGATAGACATATTTAAATTCAGTTAATTCTTTGTCTTTATATTTTATTTGTTCTTCGTACTTTTGAATTCGCTGCTTAATAAATTCCAATGCTTGACGCAACTCTGGCTCCAGTGCAAGATAACTTTGCTCGAGCCACGTTTCTGGAACTTTAAACTTCTCTAATTTCTGACCATCAAATTTCTCTGTATATTCAAATAAAGCGTTATCACCATACTTGCGAACATTTTGCAGAATATCCATTACTTGGCTTAAAGATTCTTGATCTTCGGCTTCTTTAACTTGGGAAAACTGAGCAAGATATTCTCTAGCAGCCTGAATTTCAGGTAACTCTAATTTCATTATTCAAAAACTCCTAACTTTTTCAAAAAAGGATAAACTTCAGCTTCTTTTGTATAAAATGTTTGCCTATTAGCAATTAAACAAGCCTGGACATCCATAATCGTTTCATACTCAATCAAACCATTTGCTTTTAAAGTGCTACCTGTTTGGACAATATCGACGATTCCGTCTGCTAAACCTAATAAAGGTGCAAGCTCAACCGAGCCGTGTAAATGGATAAATGAAACTTGCTGTTTTTTCTTTTTAAAATATTGAAAAGAAATATTGTAAAAGCTTGTGGCTACACTCTTAAATTGCTTAACACCTGGTAAACCACATAATGAAAAACGACAATAGCCAAATGGCAGTTGCGACACATTTAACAATTCAAATTTGTTTTCAGTAATAATGTCAGAACCAATAAAACCTAAATCGGCTATTCCTGATTCAACATAGGTAGGCACATCTCTGCCTTTAGCATAAACAAAACGGATTCCATCAACATCCGTAAAGAGTAGTCGTGATTTTGGATCAAGTTTATCTGCATATTTTTTTAGGTCACAGGACTCTAAATATGCAATAACTTCTTTTAATAATCTACCTTTAGGCAAGGCAACAGTAATCATAAAAGTCCTCCATCTTCAATATTGAGGGCAATACCAAAAGCCCGATTATCGTACTCACCACCACTTAAAATTGGGGTATGATAATTTATGAAAGCCTGAAAATATAAACCATTGTAATAGCCCTGAGGTGATTTAAACGACAAGTCTATCATAAACTTAAGATTTTCTTGATCTGCTATTTTTTTGATTTTTTCAATAGTTTGCAATTCTTCTGTATTCGAAAATTCGCTCGCTAGCAAAGTATACTGCTCGCTAACTCTTGCTTGTAGAATTTTTAAGAGAGGATTATCAGGCTCAAGCTGATTTTTTAATTCACTCAGATTTTTTTCATAAATCAAAGTACGAATACTTTCCGACAAATCATATTTTTCAATAAACAAATCAATAAATCGATCATTATTTAGAATTAAAGCCGTTATATTTTTACCTTGATTTCTTATTTTATTTTTAACAAAGTCTAAATGAATTTGAATACTTTTTAGCATTTCTACTTCGCTTGGTTCGTAAAGTTCAACACCCGCCTGATAAAAAGATTGATAATCACGAATAACAGTTCCAAAATAACAAAACATACGATCATCAAGAAAATAACTATCATTATAATTTAACAGTGACCTTGTCCAGTCACTTCGAATAGCATACATAGTTTCATTTCTCTCAAATACAAGACTACTAGGTTGAAATTCTTTGTCCTCAATTCGAAAAGGTTCAATCATATTAAGATCGATTAATTTATAGTTATACTCAGCAAGCAAAGTCATATACTCAATCGCCAAATTAAATTTTTCTAAAATTACTTGATTAGACATCTTTTTCTCCAATAAAAATAATAGCATTAATCTATAACAAATGTTTTCTGATAACAATTTTACTTTATCTCGCTAAAGTGGTAAAGCGATAAAAGAATACTATCAGAATTTGTATTACTATTCAACCCTTCTAATAAAAATTAAAAAATGCACGAAACTTGACAAAAATAACAGAAAAAAATTAAGCTAAATAATAGAAAGTAACAAAATGCCTTAATAATTTGATTTTAACATTGATTATACTGAAGTTCTGCTTTGCTTAAATATTAATCTAGATTAAGTTAAATAGAATTATTTTGGCTCGAAAAGGAGCATATATCTGGAAACTTCTCATACGGTACAGCTAATTATTTTCATTATTTGCCTTGTACTATCTGCATTTTTTTCATCTTCAGAGACAGCCTTAACATCTGTTAATATCATCCGAATGAAACATTTATCAGAAGATGGTAATAAAAAAGCTAAAATTGTTCTATCTTTAATTGAAGATCCAAATAAACTATTAAGTTCAATTTTAGTAGGTAACAATTTAGTAAATATTTTGGCTTCTTCAATCGCAACTTCTTTAAGCATTGAATTATTTGGTAATACTGGGGTTGGGATTGCAACTGGTATAGTTACATTGTTAGTCTTAATTTTTGGTGAAATTACCCCCAAGTCAGTCGCGGTAAAAAATTCTGAAAATATCGCATTGTCAGTAGCTCCTAGTGTGCAATTTATAGTCAGGCTATTGACACCCCTCACTTTTTTACTTTTAAAAATAACCAATTTTTTGGCTAAATTATTAGACAGTTCAAAAGATGAGCATAAGCCTTTTGTTACCCAGGAGGAACTAATTACACTCCTAAATGTAGGTCATGAAGAGGGTGTACTTGAAGAAGACGAAAAAGAAATGTTGGAAAATGTTTTTGATTTCAAAGATACTCCAGTAAGAACTATAATGACCCCGCGTCCAGATATTATTTCAATCAATTCGGATATTTCTTATTCTGAATTAAAGCAATTGTTCCGTGAAGTTGCTTACTCCAGAATTCCAGTGTGTGATGGTAATATAGACAAAGTTATAGGATTTATCCATGTACGTGATTTTGCAACTTTAGAGCTAAACGGTCGCGACTTCGATTTGAATGAGATCATGTTTAAACCTTATTTCACATATGAGTTGCAAAACGTTACCAACTTACTCAAAACTATGCGTCAAAAGCACATTCATATAGCAATTGTTTTAGATGAATATGGCGGAACTGCTGGGTTAGTGACGATTGAAGATTTAGTCGAAGAAATCATTGGAGAAATTGAGGATGAGTATGATGAAAAAGATCAAAAAATTGTAACAATCAATGAACATGATCATCTCATTGATGCTAGTCTAAACATCGAAGAAGTAAATGAATATTTTGATTTTGAAATTCCAGATGATAACTTTGATTCAATTGGTGGTTTTCTTTATGGTGAATTTGACCGTGTACCTGAGGAAAATGATTTCATTTACTATGAGGATTTGCGCTTCGAAATAACTGAAATGAATAAAAACCGAATTCAAACAATTCTTCTCCATATTTTAACCGCTGAAGAACTACAAGAAAGAAAAGCAAAAACTGAATCCGAAGAACCTGACTCCGAATCTGATGATGAAGATTAAAGAATTTAGGTTCTATAGCCTTTCCTGCAAAAGCTTAAGCCAAAAACAGGGATTTTCTTGAGTCATATCATCCAAAATCCCTAATACCTTTGCTCCATAAGAACCTAAGTTTTGGTATAGATAATTTATATTTATCAACTCTACCAACATATAATTATCAATCTCTAACAGGCAATCCCAAAGTGAATCTAAATTACTTGCATATTCACTTGCCAAATCTAATTTGTCTTTGAGCAAATTATGCAATGCTACGTTACTGGTAATATCTTTAAAATCCAATCTGATTTTTTTCATATACCGATCCTTTAAATTTAGGTGGTAGAATATTTTTTTCTAAAATAATAAGCTGTACTTATAATCGTAAAGATGATTAAACCAAATGCAGTCCAGCGCAGGAAAAATGAATTATCTGCTGATTCACCAAGAAGTGTAGCAAAAAGAATACCTGCAGTCATAATTATTTGATATATAGCTGTGTCAATGCTATATACTCTCCCTAATTTCTCACGCGGTACTGCTATTTGAAGATGAATATCATTACAAATAGAGAGCATTGCATTACTTATACCTAACAATAAAATTATAACTGCCATTATGCCGGAATTCATACCAAAACTAAGTATAAAGTAAAAGACTCCTGATAAGAGCGAACTAAGGAAGATAACATTAATATCTCCTAATCTTCTTACTAATCTAATTAATAAAAGCCCTGATAGCAGTGCACCAAAATTAATTAAAGCAGTATAAGTACCATACAAACTTTCGCTGATACCAAGGTCTATTCTTAAATAATTAGGATAGATAACACTTATTGCACCAAAACCAAAAGCTGAAAGACAAACAAAAGAGACAATGTAAAGTAATTCCTTATAACCCACTAAAAATTTTAGACCTGATTTAATATTGCTAAAAACACTTCCTCTTTCCTTTTTGTCATCTGCTGATAAACCTGGTTCACGTAAAAACAATTGAGAAATAAAAGCAATGACAAATAATATCGCTGCAATAAAAAAAACGGTTTGTTCAGTGTATTTTGAAATAATAAATCCACTAAGAACAGGACCTAATAGCACACCAAAGTTAACAATTATTGCATATATAGAATTTGCCTGAGTAAGATTTTCGTCCCCGGCAAAGATATGCGGCAAATAACTGCCTGAAGCTGGTTTAAAGAAAACATCAACACAAGTTTTTAAAAATGTAATTATATAAAAAACCGTAATTGACGAAGTTACGATCAAGCCAAGTGCTAATATAGCAAAACAAAAATCACTTAAAATAATAAATGTTCTTTTCTTATAGTTGTCAGAAAGATAACCAGCTACTGGACCAAAAATAATCCACGGCAAAGCCATTAAAATCAAAAGAGTTCCTAAACCAACAACTGGTCTTTCCAGTTTTAGTACAAAGAGTGACTGTGCTAAAACAATCATGGATTGAGCCAAATTAGAAATTGATTGACCTATTGAGAGTAATGTAAAATCTCTATTCTTAAAAATTCCAACATTCATGTTACAACCTTTAATTCATACCATTTTAAAACAATCTAGTTAATAATTCAAAAATTTCGCGGGGATTTGAATAGTCTTTAAGATATAAATCACAAGCATTTTTTAACTCTGCTTGAAAACTTTCATTACCCTCATCATAGATACCAACTGTTATAAAATCAGCTGATTTTGCTGTTTTAACTGCGTGTAGTGCATCTTCTACCACAATACTTTTTTGAGGATCCGCCTTCAGTAATCTGGCTGCCTCTAAAAAAACGGCAGGGTTTTCCTTTCCTATACCAACATCATCTACTGTCATTATTGTAGAAAAATATTGTATTAAATTGTTTCGGGTTAATCCTGCCCGAGTTGAAGCTTGATTAGTTACAGTGGCCACACCTAATGGAATTTCTTGTTCTGATAGTACTTGAAGAAACTCTCTGATACCAGCTTTTATTTCTACTTCATTTTGATAATAGCCGTAAGAAATAGCTTTCATTTCTTCTAACATTTCTGAAACTGTCTTTTTTACACCATATTCAGAGATAAAGTATTCAGCAGATTGTTCTGGTGTCAAAGTGAAAAGATCATCATCTATTCCTTTTCTTGCCTTAATTCCCAATGATTTTAAATATTTTCTACCAAAATTATTCCACATTGGCATTGAATCTAAAATAGTTCCATCCAAATCAAAAATTACGGCATCGATCATCTGTTACTTTTCTCCCTTTTTAGCTACAATTAACAAATAGCATATCACAATTATATCTAATTATAGAACGTTATAGAAAGGTTAAATATGTTTTTATCAAAGAGAATGTTAGGATACGGGCAAGAAAGCTCAGTAATTCGTGAAATTTTTGAATATGGTTTAAAAAGAAAACAACAAATTGGTGATGAAAATGTTTTTGACTTTAGTATTGGCAATCCTAATATACCGACTCACAAACAAGTAACAGAAAAGATTAAGGAATTAGTAAATACTATACCTCCAGAGAAATTACATGGCTATACCAGCGGTCCAGGTGCCCCCACGACCAAAAAGGCCATTGCTAATTATTTGAATAAAACTTTTTCTTGCGATGCCAAAAGTGATCTAATTTATATTACATCTGGTGCTGCTGCAGCACTAGCTATTACTTTTAAAGCTTTTTTAAATGAAGATGATGAAGTAATTACCTTTGCCCCATTTTTTCCAGATTATAAAGTTTTTGTTGAAAGCACAAATGCAAAGTTAATAGCTCTAAAAACCCAGCCAGAGAATTTCTTACCTGACTTTGATCTTCTAGAAAAAGCAATTAATCCTAAAACAAAAATCGTTTTAATCAATTCGCCTAATAATCCGACCGGTGTAATTTACTCTGAAAAAACTATTCAAAAATTAGCTGAACTATTGAAGAAAAAAGAAAATGAATATGGACATCCGATCTTCTTGGTTAGTGATGAGCCATATCGTGAGATTAGCTATGGTAAAGATGTCCCCTTTGTAACACATTATTATAAAAATTCTATTGTAATTTATTCATTTAGCAAATCTTTATCTTTAGCTGGCGAAAGAATTGGTTATATTTTAGTTTCAACAAAAGCAAAAAATGCAGATATGGTCTATAAAACCATTTGTGGAGCTGGCAGAGCTTTAGGTTATGTCTGTGCATCATCAATGTTTCAAAGGGTGATTGAAGATTGTATTGGCTTAACTTCAGATTTTTCAATTTATGAAAAAAATCGTAATTTATTATATGAACATTTGATTAAAATTGGCTTTAATTGTGTATATCCGGATGGTGCTTTTTATTTGTTCATGGAGTCACCTATTGCTGATGCAGAAGAATTTTGTGAAAAAGCAAGAGATTTTGAATTATATTTTGTTCCCAGTAATAGCTTTGGCCATCCAGGTTTTGTAAGAATTGGCTATTGTGTTTCAACAGATCAAATTGAGAAATCTCTAGATTCCTTTACAAAATTAGCTAATTATTATCAATTATCTGAAATTACTTAATTTTTACGCTAAAATAAGTATAATTATTCATTATACTTTATTAATTTATCTAAAGTTTAAAAAAAGTCGTATGGAATAAATAAAATTAGAGAAGAGAGAATCATGAAAAAAGATATTACGAATATAAAAGATATCAAAGAAAGTCGTCAAGAAATAAATAAAATTGATCGTGAGATGGCTAAACTTTTTGAAAAAAGAATGTTGATATCTAAAGATATTGCAGAATATAAACAAGCACACGGACTACCTGTAAAAGATGCTAAACGTGAGGATTATGTCTTAAAAGAGAATATCGCCTGGCTTAATCATTCTGATTTTCAAGGCTATTATGCAGATTTTCTAAGACAGACTATGCGAATTTCACGCAATTACCAAACTTTATTGTTTGAAGGTATGAGAGTCGCGTATTGTGGAACCGAAGGTGCTTTTGCCTATATTGCTGCTGATCATTTATTCCCTGTTGCAAAAAAAGTTTCCTACCCAAACTTTAGATTAGCTTATGAAGCAGTAGAAAATGGCGAATGTGAAGCTGTTATTTTACCATTAGAAAATAGCTCAACCGGAGAAGTTGGACAAGTAGCCGATTTATTATTTTCTGGAAATTTATTTATTAACGCCACCTATTCATTAGAAATTGGACATGATTTACTTGCTGTTCCTGGTGCTAAATTAGCAGATATCAAAACTGTAATGAGTCATCCTCAAGCATTGAGTCAATGTGCAGAATTTATTGATAAATACAATTTAAAAACATTAAATTCAGAAAACACCGCCTTTGCTGCGAAATATGTGGCAGAGCAAAACGATCCTAGTCTCGCAGCAATTGCCAGTGATGATAGTGCAAATTTATTTGGTTTAGAGATTATTGCCTCTGGAATAAATACAAGAAAAACAAATACTACTCGCTTTGCAGTTGTTTCTGCTTCTCAAAATATAGCAACGCAAAAAGATGCCGAGTTGAACTTTTCATTAATGTTCACTGTTGCTAATGAAGCTGGTTCCTTAGGCAGAGCTTTAAATATTATCGGTGCACATGGGTTTAACTTAAGAACTTTAAGAAGCAGACCACAAAAAGATTTGCTCTGGCAATATTATTTTTATGCCGAATCAGAAGGCAATGTCTACTCCAATGAAGGTCAAGAAATGTTAGAAGCCTTACAATTGACTTGTCGCAATATCAAAGTAGTAGGCTCATTTGTTGAATATAGAAAGTAAAAACAATGATAATTCCTGTAAATTTGGCTCAAGATAGTTATGAAATTTTATTAGAAGATAATGCTTTAGCCAACATTAATCAAGCCATAAACGTTAAAAGAAAAATATTGTTGGTCACAGATGATGGAATCCCAAAACAGTACGTGGATAAAGTAATGCAACAATGTGATCCAGTTTTCTTGGCAATTGTTAAACAAGGAGAAGCTAGCAAATCATTTGCTGAATATAAAAGTCTACTTAAATTACTCGTAAAAAACCAATTTACAAGAAGCGATGCCATCATTGCTCTAGGTGGTGGAGTAGTTGGTGATTTAGCCGGTTTTGTAGCAGCTTCATATATGCGAGGTATTGATTTTTATAACATTCCAACTACCCTTTTGGCTCAAGTTGACTCTTCGGTTGGCGGTAAAACTGCAATTGACTTTTGCAATTTAAAAAATATAGTCGGTGCCTTTCATCAACCTAAAAAAGTTATTATTGATCCATTAGTATTAGAAACTTTATCAAGACGTGAGACAAACGCAGGCTTAGTTGAAGCAATTAAAATGGCTGCTACTTCTGATGCTAATTTATTTGATTTGATCAAAAATAATCCTTTGAAAGAAAACATCAAGCAAATTATTGCAGATAGTTTGGCTATTAAAATAGATATTGTCCAAAATGATGTAAAAGAAAAAAACTTGCGTAAAGTATTAAACTTTGGTCATACAGTTGGACATGCAATTGAAGTTCAAAGTAATTATTTACATGGTGAATGTATCGGCATGGGTATGCTATATTTTTGTTCAGATCAGGTGCGAACTAAATTAATTGAAATTTTAAAACAATTTAACTTACCACTTAAATCAAATTTAAGTGTAGATAAAATTTTTTCTGCTATCTTGCATGATAAAAAAACGAGTGGTGATGAAATTACAATTGTTTATGTACCAGAAATTGGTTCGTATCAGTTAATAGATCTAACCTTAGATGAATGTAAAGCTAAATTAGAAGAATCTCAGCAAAAAATCGCTTCCTTATTACAAAATATTTGAAAGAAAAATTATGAAGAACACATTTGGTAATAGTCTTAATCTGACAATTTTTGGTGAAAGTCATGGACCAGCAATTGGTGCTGTTTTAACAGGCATGGCACCAGGAATAAAAATAGACGAAGATTTTATCAAAATGAGACTTGCTATGCGAGCACCACATGGTCAGATTTCCACATCAAGAAAAGAAAAAGATCAATTTCAAATCTTAAGTGGTGTATTCGAAGGAAAGACGACTGGTACGCCAATAGCAATAATAATTCCTAATAAAAATACGCGAAGTAAAGATTATCAAAAAGAGTATTTAAGACCTGGCCATGCTGATTATTCTGCCTATGCTAAATATCATGGCTTTCAGGATTGGCGTGGTGGTGGGCAATTTTCTGGTAGAGTAACTGCTGCAATAGTTGCTGCCTGTTCTATTTGTGAACAAGTTTTGCAAGAAAAAAATATTATTATAGCATCACATATTAAAGAATGTGCTGGGATCGTTGATAGCGATTTCGAGACTATTTTGGGGCAAGAAAACCATGCAGATATTTTAGAAGAATTGAATAACAAACAATTTGCTGTTATTGATGATGCTAAAGGCGAAAAAATGCAGGCTGAAATTTTAAAAGCAAAATCGCAAAAAGACAGTGTCGGTGGCATTTTAGAAACCATTATCTTTGGTCTTGAAGCAGGTATAGGTGAACCTTATTTCGATAGCATAGAAAGTCTATTATCACATGCTGTATTTTCGATTCCAGCAGTCAAAGCCATTGCTTTTGGAGCTGGCTTTCAATTTGCTAGAATCAAAGGAAGTGAGGCAAATGATTCACCTACTATTGACGCTAGTGCTGATAGAATTGACCAAATCAAGTTTGCTTCTAACAATAATGGAGGTATTAATGGTGGTATCAGTAACGGTATGCCAATTCTTTTCTCTACCGTGATAAAACCTACTCCTTCAATTGCTCAAAAACAAAAAACTGTAAATATCAAAACTCTAGAGACAACAGATTTAGAAATAGTGGGAAGACATGATCCCGCAATAATTCATAGAATCAGACAAGTTGTCAATTCTATCTCAGCTTTTGTGATCTGCGATTTTTTAGCTTTAAGATATGGTACTGATTATCTGAAAAATTAAACCAACAAATTAATTATGAGGCAACAAATGTCAAAAAAAATTAAATATGGACTTATTGGCAATCCCTTAGGACAAAGTTATTCACCTGTTTTACATAAAATGTTTGGTGATTATGATTATCAGCTTTGTCAATTAGAGAAATCAGAGCTGTTAGATTTTTTTAGAACGCCCAATTTTAAAGGAATTAATGTCACAATCCCCTATAAAGAAATGGTGATACCCTACCTTGATGAGATTGATCCTTTAGCAAAAGAAATTGGGGCTATAAACACAATCGTAAAAACAGGCGAAAAATTAATTGGCTACAATACAGACATATTAGGTCTCAACGCACTACTAGAGAAAAACAACATAGAAATAGAAGCTAAAAAAGTATTGATACTTGGTACGGGTGGTACTTCAAAGACTGCAAAAGTTTTATGCCAAAAACTAAAAGCAAAAAAAGTTTATTTAGTTAGTCGAGTTAAATCAGACGATTCTATAAGTTACGCCGAGGCAGAGAAGCTAAAAGATATTCAAGTGATCATCAACACCACTCCTGTTGGTATGTATGGTGAAAATATCGATCAATCACCCATATCTTTAGATTCTTTTTCAAATCTAGAAGCTGTTGTAGACGTAATTTACAATCCATTAAAAACTAAATTAATGTTTGAAGCTGAAAAAAAAGGGATCAAAACTTGTAATGGACTTTATATGCTAGTTATGCAGGCTTATTATGCTTCACAATTGTTTCTAAAAAATAAAATTAATCTTAAAACCAATGATCTACAAGACGAGGCTTATCAAAGGCTTTTAGCCCAAATGGCTAATATTGTCTTAATCGGGATGCCCTCGAGTGGCAAAACCACCGTTGGTTTAAAGCTGGCTGAAATCACAAACCGTTCTTTTATCGATACTGATCACTTGATTGAAGAAAAGGAAAAAATGCATCCTTCAAAAATCATCGAGAAAAAAGGAGAAGCATATTTTCGAGCAAAAGAAACTGAAGTTATTAAGGAAGTTGCATCTCAATCAGGTCAAATCATTGCAACTGGAGGTGGAAGTATTCTAGCTAAAGAAAATCAGATGGCTTTACAAGCAAACTCTAAAATATACTTTCTAGACCGAGCTTTAGAAGAATTAACACCTACAAAAGACAGACCTTTGACTGCTTCAATTGAAGATCTAGAAGAAAAATATCAAGAACGCTATCCTATTTATCAACACTTAGCTAATGAAGTTATTATTGTAAATGACTTAGCTGATCAACTTGCAGAAAAGATTAAGGAAATACATTTTAATGACAATATCTAAATCTCAAGAACAAAACAAACATGAACATTTCCATTTTTTAATCATAAATGGACCAAATATTAATTTTTTAGGCATACGTGAGAAAAATATTTACGGCTCAGAAACTTATCAAGATTTAATTCAATTAATAAATGATACTGCCAAAGAAAAACATTGGCAGGTCGATTTTTATCAATCAAACCATGAAGGAGATATTGTTGATAAAATACAAGAAGCCTATTTTGCTAAATATGATGGTATCGTGATTAATCCAGCTGCATATACTCATTCTAGTGTCGCCATCTTAGATGCTTTAAAAGCAGTTGCTATTCCTACAGTTGAAGTTCATATATCAAATCCAAAAGAACGCGAAGATTTTAGGAAAATTAGTTATGTTGAGACAGCTTGTATCAAGACTATCGCAGGTCAAGGCTTTAAAGGTTATTTAGACGCTCTTTATGAATTAGAAGAATATTTAAAGCTAAATAGCCAATAAATTATATATCTCTATTAGCTACCCTACAAAACAAACATATCATTAAAATATTAAGGAAGGATTGTTAATGATAGTAAAAATTTCACCAAGTATTGCGAACGGCAAAATTAAAGCTCCACCATCTAAAAGTATGGCCCATCGACTTTTGATCTCTGCTGCTTTGAGTGAGGGAAAAAGTCAAATCAAGCAAATTGATTTAAGTGAAGATATTAGAGCAACCTTAAATTGTCTTGAAGGATTGGGTGCGCAATACTCTTTGGAAAATGATGTGATCAAAATTCGGGGTATTAAATTAGATACCAATTCTGCTTATAACTTAAATAAAGAGACACAACCACAAAAACTAGACTGCAATGAAAGTGGAAGCACACTACGATTTTTGATCCCCATTGCTTTATTATTTAATAAACCTGTTATTTTTCAAGGTAAAAAACGCCTATTTGAACGCCCATTATCAGTGTATGAAGATATTTTTTTAAAAGATCCAGAAATTCAATTTAATAAGTCAGAAAATGAAATCTTCGTCAAAGGTTATTTAAAATCTGATGATTATAAAATACCAGGTGATATTAGCAGTCAATTCATTACTGGTCTTTTATTTGCTCTACCAACCTTGAATAATAATTCAAGCAGTATTCAAATAAAAGCACCAATTGAAAGTCTTTCATATTTATTACTAACCTTAGATGCTCTAAAAGCCTTCGGAATCCAGATTGAGCTTGAACCGAATAAAATAAATCCAGATAAAGATTTATTGCTAACGATTCCTGGCAGACAAAAATATCAAGCTGGAATTCATACAGTTGAAGGTGATTACTCTAATGCAGCATTTTTTTCTGCTTTAAATTACCTGAGGTCTGACAATAAAGTTGAAGTAACGAATTTAAGAGAAAGTAGTTTACAAGGTGATAAAGTTTTTCCAGAAATTTTTAATAAACTAGCATCTGCAAAAGATGAAAATACTATAATTTCACTAGCTGATTGTCCTGATTTAGCACCTATAGCATTTACTGTTGCTGCAGCTTTAAATGGAGCTATTTTTACAGATACAAAACGTCTTGCCATCAAAGAAAGTGATCGAGCTAAAGTTATGGCTATGGAATTAGAAAAATTTGGGGCAAAGATTTTAGTTGAGGAAAATCAAGTAACAATAAAAAGGGCAAACTTAAGCAAACCAAAACAAGCCCTTTTTGGCCATAACGATCATCGAATAGTAATGTCTTTGGCAATCTTAGCTAGTTTGTACGGTGGAACAATTGAAGGCGCAGCAGCTATCAACAAAAGTTTCCCAGATTTTTTCAAGGTTCTAGCTAATTGTGGGATTGATATAGAAATAGTTGAGGAATGATGTTATGCATATAAAAAAAGATACAAAGTTTTTGATAGTAGGACTTGGCTTGATGGGTGGCAGCTATGCTATGGCTTTGAGTAAAAAAGGTTATACTGTTTATGCTCTCTCCGATAAACAACAGCCGCTCGATTATGCTCTAAAACATAAATATATCGATAAAGGTAGCATAGAGATAGATCAAAAGTTAATTGGGGATGCAGATATTATTATTTTTGCCCTCTACCCACTAACATTTTTAGATTGGATTAAAGAGAATGCTAGTCTTATCTCTCCTGGAACTATTATTACAGATGTTACGGGTGTAAAAATACCAATTATTGAAAAAATTCAAACAGCCTTACCACAGGAAGTGGAATTTATCGCCTCGCATCCTATGGCAGGTAAAGAAAAATATGGAATTGAGAATAGTGATGACTCAATATTTGGTGAAGCTAATTTTTTAATTACGCCAACTCAAAACAACACGCAAAAGGCTAAAGAGATTTGTCAAGAATTAGGTGAAATCTTAGGTTTTGCCAATATTGCCTTTATTACACCAGAAGATCACGACGATGTCATTGCTTTTCTTTCACAATTAACACATTGTATTGCTATTGCATTGATGAATTGTAATGATGAAGAGCATCTAAAAGCATATACAGGTGATTCTTTCCGTGATTTAACAAGAATTGCAAAAATAAATGATCAAATGTGGTCAGAACTATTTTTATTAAATAAGGATTTTTTATTAAAACATATAAATGAATTCGAAAATGAATTAGATAAAATAAAAGTTACCTTAATCGAAAATGATCAAGATGGCTTAAGAAAAATGATGCAAAAATCGACTATTCGTCGTTCGCAATTTGATAAAAATAAATAATCAATATAATAAAAAAATATAAAAATAAATAAACATCAATTTATGGTATTATTATTACATATTTGTTACAAAATGGAGTTTTAAATGCAATTTATAAGTAAATTACCTTCACCAAGTGAGATAAAAGCACAATATTCTATTGATGAAAAAGATGCTCTTGTCAAAAAAGAGCGAGATCAAGAAATAAAAGACGTGTTTACCGGTAAAGATTCGCGTTTTATATTAGTAATTGGTCCTTGTTCAGCTGACAATGAAGATTCTGTTCTCGAATATCTTTCCAGATTAAAGGTAGTGGCAGATAAGGTCAAAGATAAAATTATCATTATTCCTCGTATCTATACAAATAAACCCAGAACCTTAGGCGTTGGTTATAAGGGAATGCTCTACTCACCCGATCCTAAACAAAATCCAAATATTATTAAGGGCTTAATTTCGATCCGTAAGTTACATCATAGAGCCTTAAAAGATTATGGCTTTAGTTCTGCTGATGAAATGTTATACCCACAAAATCATTCATATTTAGATGATCTTTTATCCTATGTCGCAGTTGGTGCAAGATCAGTTGAAGATCAGCAACATCGTCTTGTCGCAAGTGGTGTAGATTTACCTGTAGGTATGAAAAACCCAACCAGCGGTGACTTAGATGTGATGATGAATGCTATCTATGCAGCTCAGCAAGAACAAGTATTTGAATATCGTGGTTGGGAATGTGCAAGCCAAGGCAATCCATATGCACATGCTATTTTACGTGGCTATCAAGATAAATTTCAGCAATCTCTGGCAAATTATCATTATGAAGATCTAATGAGTTTGTTTAATTTATATCAAGAAAGTAATTTGCAGAACCCTGCCCTGATAGTCGATACAAATCATGCAAACTCTAATAAAAATTATTTAGAACAAATCCGTATCACTAAAGAAATTTTGCATAGTTGTCGTCTTTCTGATGATATTAGACAACTGGTCAAAGGTCTCATGATCGAAAGTTATCTAGAGGATGGTGCCCAAAAAATTGGGGAAAACACATTCGGTAAATCAATTACCGATCCTTGTCTTGGCTGGGAAAAATCTGAAAGATTAATTTATGAAATAGCTGAAGCATTATAAATAATATCAGGAATAATTAACAAATATTTTTTATAACAGGAGACTATATGAAAAAATTTGTAAATAACATCTGGCTAAAAATTAATTCAATACCTAATTTTAAATACTATCTATTTTTGTTTATCTGGATAATTTGTATTATTTTCGCCTTATTACCTAGTGGAAAAAGAAACGTTAAAAACTTAAGTATTGATGATCTTGAATATACTGGTGAAATCAAAGGCAAATTAATTGAGGGTGAAGGAAAAATCGTTTTTCCAGATGGCGAAATTTACGAAGGTAATTTCAAAGACAATAAATTTGAAGGTGAAGGAATTTTTATCAATAGCCAAAATCAAAAGATAGAGGGCAATTTTGAAACTGGTAAAGCGGGAACCAATAGTATCGTCGAAATTGAACCTGGCAAATCTTGGCAGCTTGGTCCTGATAATACCTGGATAAATAAATCCTCGTCTATAGTTGAGAACAAAAATTTAGAGGAAACAGATCCAGATTCCAGTGATCCCAGCCAAAATATATCAGAGGAGTCTGATCCAGATGAGATGAGCGATTCAAGTGAAAATGAAACAGAGGGAGCGGAGTAGTAGATTATGACATATATTAAAGGTTTTGATATTATCCGGTTTGTAGCATTTTTGCTTATAATTGTTTACCATTTTTTCCCTAAATTTTTAGCAGCTGGTTTTCTTGGCGTTGACATGCTATTAGTACTATCTGGTTTTTTGATTACAAGATCAATTTTCACAGAAGTTCAAAAAACAGGAGATTTTGACAGCAAAAATTTCTTTAAAAAACGATTTTATCGTATTTTTCCAACTTTACTTTTAGCTATTATTATCACATTATTTTTCTCCTTGTTTAGTAATCCTGACTTTTTAGTAGACATTGGCAAACAAGTTGCGGCAACCCTCGGTTTTGTAACAAATTGGTATGAAATATTGACAGGCGGCAGCTATGAAGCTCAATTCATAGAGCATTTATTTTTACACACCTGGTATTTAAGCTTAGAAATTGTCTTTTACATAATTTGGGCACTTTTTATTTTAATCCTTGTAAAGTCAAATCAAAAACGGGTTAAAGCTCAAACGAATAAGAGAAATTTACAATTATTCCTAAAATTAAGAAACCAAGTATTAATTGCTAGTTTTGTCTTCGCCCTAATTGGATATATTTTAATGCTAATTGGCATAATTAGAAAAGAAAATATTGCTACTTTGTATTTTTCTAATTTTACACGTAGTTATCCACTCTTCATAGGATCTCTACTTGCTTGCTTATTTCATAGTGATAAGCGCTTTATCAGACTTGCAGCATCCTTTAAGCCTAAAAAATTAAGAGAGAATGTACTTAGAGGTAGTCTAATTGCTACTTTTGTTGTTTTATTTTTGGCATTTCTACTATCATACGAAAGCTCATTGACATATTACTTTGGTATCTTAACTACTAGCATTGCAACTGGTGTATTAATTTATTATGCAATTCTTTTTCATGCTGCTACCAAAATTAAAATTTTTCCTGATTTAAAATCTGGAATTGATAGATTTACTGCATATTTTAATAAAATAAGCTATCCTATCTATCTCTTTCATTGGCCATTATTTGTTTTAGCTAAACAACATTTTTCACCTATCATAAGCGCACTAATCTCTTTGTTTGCTTCGATATTATTGGCTAATTTTGCTTCATACATTTGGGAACCAGCTTGGCAAGGAAAAGTTCAAATACCAAACCTACAATTCCTTAATAAGAAAAAATATTTATTTCCAGGTATTGCGGGTATTTTTGCTATAATCCTGATAATTACTTTATTTAAAGCTCCTTGGTTGACTTCCATGGAAGAAACCTTGATGCGTAATGCTTTAATGCAAAGTAAAGATGAGGCTAATAATTTAATAGTAAAAGCCGAAGTTCAAGAACTTGATGAAAAAGAAAGACTTTTTTACGAAGATATTAAAGGAGCAACAATATTTGGTGATAGTGTCATGGTAGGTCCAAGAGACTACTTACTAGAAACAATTCCAGACTCTTCTGTCGATGCTGCACAATATAGAAAGCTTGATAGTGTAAATGAATTAATTCAAGATCTTAAGGAGAGTGGTGATTTGAAAGAATTTGTTATTCTTGCTCTTGGTACTAATACTAGCTCAAATGATGTAGAGTTCACAGAAGAAATCATTGCTGACTTTCCTGAAAAACATCGCTTGATATTCATAACCCCTTATGATGGAAGAGGAGATTCTTCGTTGGGATCTTGGCAATACCGCGAATATCTTTTAACTTTAGAAGACAAATATGACTTTGTTACGGTCGGTGATTGGTTTGCAGTAGCAGAAGACAATCCACAGTATTATGCGGGAACTGACCTTGTCCATTTTTATGGAATACCAGAAACCTATGAAGCTTATAGCAATTTCATTTTAGAAACTATTGAGAGAGCTAAAGAAAGATCAGTAAAATAAAAGCTAATAACCAACTCAAAAATTAATCATAATTTTTGAGTTGGCCAATGTCTGTTCGATAGCTCATATTTTCAAATGAAATTTTAGGAATATTTTGATAAACAGCTTCTCTTGCCTCTTCTAATGTATCTTTAACTGCGACTATAGACAGTACTCGTCCACCGTTACTTAAAATTTTATCATCAATATTTTTTGTCCCATTGTGATAAATCTTAATATCAGGGTCACAATCTTCTAAGCCTGAAATAACTTTGCCTTTCTCAAATGAAGCGGGATAACCTTTTGAAACTAATAAAGTTGCCAATGCTACTTTATTATCAAACTTTAAATTAACAGGCAAACGATTAATTGATTCTTCTATATTCTCTAATAAATCAGAATGAAGACGTGGCAAAAGAGCTTCTGTTTCAGGATCACCAAAACGCACATTAAATTCTAGAACATAGATTTTTCCATCTTCAATCAAATATCCAATAAATAATATTCCACTATACTCAAGACCTCTCTGGCTTAGACCATTTTCTATTTTTTTAATAATAATATCCGATTGAGATTGTAAATTACTGTTCCAGTATGGATTAGGTGATATCATCCCTACACCACCAGTATTTGGTCCAAGATCATTTTCATAAATTTTCTTATAATCCATAGCAGTGTCTAAAGGGTATATTTTGGAACCTGAAACAAAACAAAGTAAAGAGGCTTCAAATCCAGACAAAAATTCCTCTATAATAACTGTTTGGGCTTGGTCACCAAAAATCTTTTCTTTAAACATATCGGCTAAAGCTTTTTTGGCCTCAGAATAATTTTGGCAAATAACAACACCTTTGCCTGCACAAAGGCCATCGGCTTTAATTACTAAAGGAAATTCAAAATTATCTAGACCATTAAGAGCTGATTCATAATTGTCATACTCAATATATTTAGCAGTTGGAATATTTTGTTCCTCCATAAATCGTTTGGCAAAAGCTTTACTCGCTTCTAATCTGGCAGCCTTTTTATGTGGACCAAAAACTTTAATACCTTTTTCTTGAATATAATCAACTATGCCTTCAGAAAGTGGTTGTTCTGGACCCACTATCACAAGCTCTACTGGATACTTCAACAAAAATTGATCAATCGAATTTTTACTATTATCAGGGAAATTGGCATTTTTTAATTTGCCTTTTGCAGCACCATTATGAGTTAAAAAATAAACAGTTTCTATTCTGTCATTTTTAATCAAACTATCCGCTATAGCGTGTTCACGCCCACCACTCCCTATTATTAATACTTTCATTTTTGCCTCCGATTTTTGATCATTTGCTCAGTGATTTATTGTTTAAATTATGAAATTAAGCTTTGATATAAACACGCTTATTTTTAACTGTTAATTTCTCATCACAAAAATATTTAACTGCTAAAGGTAGTATTTTATGTTCTATTTTTAGTACTGCTTGACCGATTTCTTCTGGTTGCCAATCTTGATCTAACGGCAAACTCTCTTGAATAATAATCGGTCCAGTATCTTGGCCCTCATCAATAAAATGAACAGTTGCTCCAGAAATTTTTGCACCTCTTTGATAAACAGCTTCATGTACTTTAGAGCCATAAAAATTCTTGCCTCCAAAGGCTGGTAATAAAGAAGGATGGATATTAATAATACGATTGGGATAGGCTTCAAGCAAAACAGGCGTTACATATCTTAGATATCCTGCTAATACAACCAGATCAATTTTATACTGCTTAAATAGGCTCAAAATTTGACGATCATATTGTTCATTATTCGGATAATCTTCTTTGTTGAGATAGATAGCTTCTATGTTGTTATTGCTGGCCCTTTCGAGCCCAAAAGCATTTTTATTATTTGAGATTACAAGTTTTATTTCACCTTTAAAATAGCCAACTTTTTGACTGTCAATTAAACTTTGTAAATTAGATCCACCACCCGAAAGCAACACGGCAATTTTTTTCATAATAATGACTTTCTTTATTAAATTTCTAAGCAATCGTCAGAATATTTAATTTCGATATCTTCGTCACCTAATAGTACTTCTCCCATTTCAACGAAATCCTGTTGACGTTCATTTAGATCGTCAGTTACGGCAGAATAATCTTCCTCTCCTACAATCAAAATCATACCAATACCCATGTTAAATGTATTAAACATTTCTTTAGTTTCTATCTTGCCCCACTTGGCTAGTAGCTTAAATATGGCTGGAATTTCAAAATCTGAAAGATCTACAAGAGCTGTTTGATTTTGTCCTAAAGCTCTTGGTAAATTTTCGATAATACCACCGCCTGTAATATGACAGATACCATGCAAATCAAATTTATCAATTAATGGTAAAACAGCATCTACATAAATTTTAGTTGGCGTCAAAAGATTTTTGCCCAAAGTTTGATCTAATTCCGGTATATACTCTTCTAAACTCTTATTTTGCAGCTCAAAAATTATTTTTCTTACGAGCGAAAAACCATTAGAGTGAATACCACTAGATGGGAGACCTATTAATTTGTCACCGGCCTGTACCCGCTCTGGTACGATAACTTTTGCTTCATCAACCATTCCAACTGCAAAACCAGCTAAATCATAATGATTTTCTTGGTATATGCCCGGCATTTCAGCAGTTTCACCACCAATTAAAGCCATGCCTGATTGCTTGCAACCTTCAACTACACCAGAAACAATTTCTGCCATCTTTGTAGGAATTAATTTGCCTGTTGCAATATAATCTAGGAAAAACAATGGTTTTGCCCCTTGGCATAAAATATCGTTAACACACATGGCAACGCAATCAATACCAACTGTATTATGAATATCGGTCCTAAAAGCTAAATCTAATTTTGTACCAACCCCATCTGTACCCGAAACCAAAATTGGTTTTTCATACTCTGATTGAGGTGAACGAAACATACCACCAAATCCACCTATGTCAGTAATAACACCAGAAGTATAAGTCGACTTGAGCATGTCTTTGATTAATTTAACTTGTTTATAGCCAGCTTCTTTATCTACACCAGAATCCTTATATGTTAAACCCATAGTCCCTCCTCATATGGTTTGATTGGATAATTATTTGTAAAACAGTGATCACAAAAATCATCTTGTCCACAAGCTTTAAGTAAACCCTCCATCGAAAGATAATAAAGTGAATCTGCGTTAATTTCTTGGCGAATTTCTTCAACATCTTTTTGATGTGCCATTAGGTCATTAACATTTGGAATATCCATAGATAAATTGCAAGGGAACCTCAAAATTGGTGAAGAAATTCGAACATGAATTTTTTTTGCGCCAGCATTTCTTAACATTTTTATAGTTCGTTTGATAGTTGAACCTTTGATTATTGAATCATCAACTAAAACAATTTCTTTATCTCTTAATACTTCCTTAATTGGATTAAATTTAATAAAAATATCTGTTTTGCGTTCACTTTCATCTGTAGTTAAAAAGGTTCTACCTACATATCTGTTTTTTATAATACCATCTTTATAGGGAATTTTAGATTCTTCAGCATATCCTACAGCTGCTATTAGACCTGAGTCTGGTGCACCCATAACAATATCAGCACTTGTTGGATATTCTTCATATAAAATCTTGCCCATCTGACTTCTAGCTTGATAGACAGATAATCCATCAAAATAGCTATCCGGTCTTGAGATATAAACAAGTTCAAAGATACATTTTTTCTTTGGTAATTTTTCTGTGTAACGATAAAAATCAATCTTGTCTTTTTGAATTACAACCATTTCACCATTGTCTACGGATTGAATTAAATCTGCACCCGTAGAATCAATTGCACAAGTTTCCGAGGCTAAAATATAACCATGATCAAACTTACCTGCATACAGTGGTTTTAAACCAACCGGATCTCGAAAACCTATCATTTTATAAGGATCCAGATAAACTCCTGCAAAAGCACCTTGCAATTTACTCAGATATTCTTTGCCTGTTTGCAAAGATGAATTTAAAGCTAGAGCCAAATCGTGTAAAGAAAAGTCTTTGTTTAAAATATTGCCATCTATTGTAATCAGACAATTTGTTCCATTAATTTTATATTCTTTTGGCAATATCGGTTGTTCAATATCATATTGTAAATACTCGCCATATTTGACGTGACCTAGACCCCTATCTCCTGGTATATTCATTGAAATATTATCTGGAAATAAAGCATTAATCTGTCCAGAGCCTTTTCTAACAACCAACTGATTATTATCTAACAAAGCAACACCTGTATTTACCTGTCCACGATGCTGTAATGCATATACCCCATAAATAATAGGATGGGCAGCTACAACTGATTTATCAGTACTCACACCTACTATTCCACTCATATAGTATTGATTTCCTTGTCTTGTTGAACGACATGTTCAGCTAATTCTTGTTTGTAAACTTTTAATTTTTGTGTAATGTCGTTGGAGTTAATAGCAAGGATTTGAGCTGCTAAAATAGCAGCATTGTCTGCTGCGTCAACCGCAACTGTAGCAACCGGTACCCCTTTAGGCATTTGAACAATAGACATTAATGAATCAAGTCCTAAAAAAGCTGAGCCCTTGATTGGTACACCAATCACTGGTAAAACTGTCATTCCAGCTACTACACCTGGTAAATGAGCAGCCTTACCTGCTAAAGCAATGACGCATTTTACATTTTCTTGTTCAAACTCTGATACACATTCTTGTAGCATCTCAAGAGCTCGATGAGCTGAAATAACTCTAACAAAATATGGGATGTTAAATTTTTCTAAAAGCGGAAAAGCTTTTTGAGCAATCTCATAATCTGAACTACTGCCCATTATAATAGCAACTTTCATTGCGATCTCCTTTTATGATAAAACTAAGCAAGAATTAAATCTGTCAATTCTGCTGGCTCTAGTTTTTCTCCATTTCGGTAAACTCTCATATTACCACTAGAAATTTCGTCAGTTAAGAGGACATTATCCTCAGTATCAATACCAAATTCCAATTTAATATCAATCAATTGTAAGTTTTTAGCTTCTAAAAACTTATCTATTATATCGACAATTTGTTTAGTTTGGTTTATTAAAGAGTCGTATTGTGTATGAGTTAAAATATTTAACGCAACTAAGCCATCTTCGGTTATAAGTGGATCTTGTCTCTTGTCATCTTTTAAGGTTATCTCTACATAATTGTTAAGTGGCATCATTTCTGTTGCATAAAGACCATAACGACGCAAAAAAGAGCCGACCGCATATTTTCTTTGAATGATCTCAATGCCTTTGCCAAATGGCGTACATTTTTTTGCATCCATTGTACCTGCTTCAAGATCTGAACTTATAAAGTGGGTAGGAATATTGTTAGTAGCTAATTTTTCAAAAAACAAAGTTGAGACAGCTAAATTTCTTTTGCCAATTCCTTCGATTGACAGTGCTATTTCATTTGCCCCAGGATCAAAGATACCATCTTTACCAGTTACATCATCCTTAAACTGCAAACGTACTGTTTCGGCGTCTAGCTCATAAACATCTTTGGTTTTGCCTTTGTATAGTAGTTTCATTTTCCCTCCCAGATTTTGACAATATATTTCTAAAAACAAAAAAAGCCTATGAACAGTCTGTGAAACCTGTCCATCTGGGCTTTTATCCCTCGGGTGTAATACGAATTATTGATTATCATATCGGTACCGCTTGGTCCTGGAAATTAATCTTAGATCCCTAGGTACGCTTTCACATATTTATTTATGGGCAATACACTTTTATGATACTTGATATAGTCAAAAATGTGAAATGTAAATTCGTAAAATTATTATATTGATTTTGTTATATTTATTGCTTAATTAGCAAGAGTTTTAGAGTGTTTAAATCTCTTTTTTTGTAGCAGCTCTAATTAAAAGCACACAAGAAACAAAACAGAAAATTGAAAAGATTGCATATACGCCATAACCTGCAACAATTCCGTGTGATGCTGATACACTAGACATTATGAATGGGAAGACAAATGAACCTATACCACCACCTGTGGCTGCAAAACCTATAGCTACGCTTTGGTCGTTTGGGAATGCAGAACTAACAAAGGTAACTACTGTAGGATAAATTACAGCACTACCAAGTCCTGCTAATGCAACAAAAATCGATGCTACAATTCTTAGACTTTGGCCTCCTGAAAGATAACCCACTACTGTTAAACCTATAACAGATATTGTCATGAGTAAACCACTAAGTGTGAGTAGTGCACCATTATTATCACCTTTATAAAAAACTGGGATACCAATTCGTCCAACTAATATACCACCCCAGAAAAGAGAGACCATGAATGAGGCATACGATGAAGATGCACCAAAAATGGAAAAGAAATATTCTGCCATCCAATTAGAAATACCTAATTCGACACCAACATATAAAAGCAAACTAAAGAATCCAAGCCAATAAGCTGTATGTCTAACAAGTGATGTTTTCTTGGTGTCGTCCTCCTCGTCTTCTTCTTGAAGTAAATTAAATGGAAGTTTTAGGGTCATAATTGCGAAGACAATAAACATTGCTCCAATAATCCGATAAATAATAATCCAAGACATTTGAGCCCTATTTAGGATACCAACAATAATTGGGCCTACTACAGCACCTACAGAAAAGGCACCATGCATAAAATTCATTGCTCTGCCAGTTCCTAATGTATCCATGCGAGTAGTTCCATAATTTACAGCAAGTTCTATTATTCCTTGACCTACTCCAATCATAAAATTAAACAAAATGTTAGGTAGTACGGCAGAAGTAGACGCAAATAACATCAGACCTATTACTAACATGAGCACGCCAGAGAATGTTGTTTTAGCAATACCTATACTTTTTATCAAATAGCCAGCAAAGAATGTTGCTAAAAAATAGCCGATAGAACTCGCGGCTATCACAATACCTGCGACAAGATATGACCAACCAAAGTCGGCAAGAACTTGTGGTAAAACTGCGCCAATTACGGTCATTGACATTCCAATGAATATAAAAAGCGAAAAGAATGATGTATATAGACCTTGAAATTTTTTCTCTACAATTGCCATAGTAACCAATTATACCATTAAAAAATTATTTAACAATACAAATAAAATATTTATCTTGTTTATAAAAAATGCAGAGTAAGTAAAATACATACTCTGCTTTTGAGTTTACAAACTATCTTTAAAGAAATTCAAAACTTATCTACATTTTTTTGAGATTCTACCAAATCAATAGCTTCATCCATTGAGCTTCCTGCTTGAATAGCCGAAGCAGCTACAATTGTACCCTCAACCATCGGACAATTCATCATTCTATGATTTTCATTAGGTTCTAATTCTAGGGCCATTTCGGTACTCATGACTGCAGAACCAAGATCCATAAAAATTAAAACACCATCACCTTGATCTGCCTTTTGTAATGATTCATAAATTCTTTCGACATCGGTGCCAGCACTGCCATCTGGTAATCCACCAACAGCAACAATTGGTACATCAGGTGCAATCATTTGAGCCAATTCTTTTAGGCCATCAGCCAAAGTTTGTACATGAGATACTAATAAAATTCCAATCATTATTATATCCTTAATAAATTTAGTCTAAGACAACTTCAGCAATCGAACGAAGTAAAATAGCTGATGAGGCTGCACCAGGATCCATATGTCCAATACTTCTCTCACCAACATAACTGGCACGACCTTTAGTTGCCTTAATTGTTTTTGTATATTCGGCACCATCTTCGGCTGCCTTGATCATTGCCTCGAGGACAGGCTTTGCATCAGATTCTGTTTCCAAGATTTTTTCTACAGCCTCTTTTGCAGGCATCAATGCATCAAGCATTGTTTTTTCGCCAGCTACTGCTTTTCCACGCATTTGTATGCCATCTATTGCTGCCTCTAGCAAAGCAGGTAAATCTTGAATAGTTATTTCTGTTTTGCCTTTGATCACATCACTAGCCTTCATGAAGGCGGTACCATAGAGTGGCCCCGAGGCACCACCTACTTTAAATGCCAAGGTCATACCAGTTGTTTTGAGAATACCTGCTAAATCTTGGTCTTTCATAGAGTCCATTTTTTTTATGACTTCAGCAAAGCCACGGTCCATATTGATTCCATGGTCTCCATCACCAATTTCACGATCTAAATCAGAAAGATATTCTCTGTTTTCTTTGATGTTTTCTTGCATACATACAATTACGTTTAATAAAGTTTCTTCTTTCATTTATTATTCCTACTTTTTTCTATTTAATTAGAATGCTTTGAGAGCGGGGGTATCAGCCTTGGCAGATAATAATTCTTTTGTTTCATCATCTAATTTAAGAAGGCTAATAGAAAATCCTGACATTTCTATCGAAGTCATATAGTCTCCAACAAAACTTTCATATATTTTAATATTTTTCTCTGCCAAAACATCAGCAACGCGATTCATAACAATATAAAGTTCCATTAAAGGTGTTCCACCAGAACCATTAATCATAACTGCTACTTCACTATCAGAGTAGTCTAAATCCGCCATTATTTTTTCTAACAAATGATCTACGATTTCATCTACAGGTTGAATGGTTTCACGATGTGTGCCTGGTTCACCATGAATACCGATTCCAACTTCCATTTCGTCATCTGCTAATTCAAAGCCAGGCTTACCGTTAGCAGGTACTATACAAGGCTCAATAGCCACACCCATGGTTCGAACATTATCGCACACCCTTTGGGCTACATCTCTTACTTCCTCTAAAGAAGCCCCTGTTTCGGCCTTGGCTCCAGCAATTTTATGAACAAAAATTGTACCAGCAACACCACGACGTCCTACAGTAAAGGAGCTATCTTCGACTGCTACATCGTCCTCGGTAATGACTTGAGCTACTTTGATACCTTCGCCTTCAGCCATTTCACCAGCCATTTCAAAGTTCATTACATCGCCTGTATAGTTCTTGATAATCAACAAAACACCCTCGTCCGTTGCGACTTCTTTAATTGCCTCATAAACTGCATCTGGGGTTGGAGATGTGAAAACTGCACCTGGAACAGCAGCATCTAACATTCCGTAACCAACAAAACCAGCGTGTGCTGGCTCATGACCACTTCCACCACCGCTAACTAATGCTACCTTACCTTTTTTTGCCTCTTTACGTACAAGAACAAGGCTATCATCTAATTTTCTTAAATAATTTGGATATACTTTTACAAGACCATCGATCATTTCATTTTCAACTTGTTCAACATCATTGATAAATTTTTTCATATAATCCTCCTGTGAATTTATATTTGATACAAGAATTCGCGACAAAACCACAAATCTTGTTGCTCACCATCTAGAATGAATTGAATAGCCCGCTTATAATAATTCTATCACAATTGCCACAATAAAAAATAACCTATTCGTAAAATTATGTGCAAACTTACGAACAGGTTTTAATCTTCGACAAACAATCGAATTTATTGATTGATTAATAAATTTTTACTAAAAATTTTCAGCTCGAGTCAAATATTTATTTTCCATAGTTTCAATCCAATAACATCCGATCACTAGGTGCATCTTTAGCCAGAGTTTGGAACAGATCTAATAGATCTTTTACCTTTAAATTTTTCTTTTCTTCGCCGGTGACATCATAGATTATTTTGCCATCATCCATCATTATCAAACGATTACCATGGTCTATTGCATCTTGCATATTATGAGTCACCATGAGTGCTGTTAAGTTTTGTTCAGACACAATTTTATCTGTCAGTTTAAGAACAATATCTGCTGTATTAGGGTCAAGCGCAGCTGTATGCTCATCAAGCAAGAGTAATTTGGGGCTAGTTAAAGTCGCCATTAATAGCGTAACAGATTGTCTTTGTCCACCAGAAAGAAGCCCTATTTTATCACTCATCCTATCCTCTAAGCCAAGACCAAGTGTTGCTAGGCGCTCTTTATAAATGCTTCTTTCTTCATCACGAATCCCCCAACCTAAACCTCTCCGTTTACCACGTCGATACGCTAAGGCAAGATTTTCTTCCAGTTGCATATTTGCAGCAGTACCAAGTAAAGGATCTTGAAAAACTCGACCTAAAAATTGTGCTCTTTTATACTCTGGCATTTCTTGAACTTCTTGATCTGCCAAAATAATTTGACCAGTATCGCATGGAAAGACTCCGCCAATCAAATTAAGTAATGTTGATTTGCCTGCTCCATTACCACCAATTATTGTGACAAAGTCACCTTCTCTGACATGTAAATCAAGATGGTCTATTACTCTTTTTTCATTAACCGTTCCAGGATCAAAAGTCTTTGTTAAGTCTTTAATCTTAAGCATTATTACTCTCCTCTTCAGCTAATGTTTTTGCCTTCTTAGCATTATGCTTACCGACTGCATTAGGTAAAAACAATGCAAGGGCTACCATGATGGCTGTAATCAGTTTTAAATCGTTCGTATGAAGTCCCAATTGTAAGACAAGGGCAATAATAATTCGATAGATAACCGAACCAACAACAACGGCTATCATTTTCGAGCCAAATGCAACAACCTTTCTCAAGATTACCTCACCTATTACAATTGAAGCTAGACCGATCACAATTGCACCAGATCCCATCCCTACATCTGCTGCACCTTGATACATACCAACTAAGCTACCTGCCAAAGCTATACAGCTATTAGCAATGATTAGAGCAATAAATTTGGTGTGTTCTGTATTTTGCCCTAAAGCACGAACCATTGCTTCATTATCACCTGTCGCACGAATAATAGAACCTATTTCTGTACCAAAAAACCAATATAGAGCCATGATTACTAGGCTTACAAGTAAAAGACCAATAATTAATGCGACTTGATTATTATTTAGATTAATTCCAACATTAGTTAAGAGATTTTGTAATTGAGAAAAAATTGTATCATATTTTAACAATTGTTGATTGGCTCTACCCATGATCCTAAGGTTAATTGAGTAAAGTGAAATTTGGGTAAGAATACCAGACAACACTTCAGGAATTTCTAATTTGTTATGGATAAATCCAGTAATAGCTCCAGCTAAACCACCACTTATAAAAGCAAGAAATAAAGCAAAAATTGGCTGAATACCGTTAATGATAGCGACTGCTGTCACACAAGCACCTAATGCAAATGAGCCATCAACAGTCATATCTGTAAATTTTAGTAGGCGAAAAGTAATATAAGATCCAAGTGCCAAGATTGCCCAAAGTAATCCTTGGACAATGGCTCCTTCAATTGCTAGTAAAAATTGCATATACATTCCTCAAAATTTTAATGCTATCATTATAACAAAAATGCCCCCATTATTTAAAATAGAGGCATTGAATTTGTCGTATTAAATCATAATTAAAGATGATTTTTTACTATTCTAAATATTTTGCTGGAATCTCAATCCCTAGTTCATCAGCTAGCTCTTGATTAACTTCGAAAATAGGTTCTGTGATTGTTTGAATTGCCATTTCCTGAGGTGTAGATTTTCCTTCTAAAATGTCTGCCGCCATGTGCCCAGATTGTTTGCCTAGTTCATAATAATCAATTCCATATGTAAGTAAGCCGCCACCTTCAAGCATTGCAGCTTCACCACAAATCACAGGTACACCTGCTGGAGTTGTAATATTGGTCACTGCTGTCATATTAGCTGAAATTAAATTGTCTGTTGGTGTATAAATGGCATCTACCTTACCCATAGCAGATTGAACAACTTGAGAGATTTCATCTGTTTTTGAAACAGTTAATTCAAGATATTCAATTCCCAGTTCTTCTAATTTTTCTTGTGCCATTTCAGCTTGAATTAGAGAATTGTCTTCTGATGAATTAAAGATAACACCGACACTTTTTGCCTCTGGCAAGATCTCCTGGATTAATTCCATTTGTTCTTTAACAGGTGTTAAGTCTGATGTACCGGTCACATTAGTTTCTGGCTTATCATTAGAATTAACAAGACCCGACATAGCCGCATCTGTTACAGCAGTTATTACAATTGGAATTTCTGTGGTTTGGTTAGCAACAGCTTGAGCAGCTGGAGTTGCAATAGCAAAAATCAAGTTAGGATTAGCATTAACTATCTTTTGAGCAATAGTTGTCGCATTACTTTGATCCCCTTGAGCATTGTTATAATCTATCGTTAGATTTTCGCCCTCAACAAATCCTCTTTCTGCTAGGCCATCTACAAAACCTTCATAACCACTATCTAAAGCTGCGTGTGGTGCTAATTGTATAACACCAATCTCAAACATGTCAGCTGCTACTTGTGAATCATCAGTTTCAGCATCTTCGGCTTCCTGACTTTCTACTTCAACAGCCTCACTTTCTTGCTCGACGACTTCATCATTTGTATCTACATCATTTGCAGAATTTCCACATGAGATGAGTAAACTCATCGTCAAAATTAAAGCAATTATGATAGAAAACTTTTTCATTTTCTCCCCTCCTATGTTTATAAATATTAATTAATGAAAATTATTATACATTATGTCATTTTACAAAAGAGAAATAAAATATTTTGTATATCATGGTTAAAAGCACAATAAAATACTATTTGAATGATTTCTCTCTACCATAAAATAACCAGATATTTGTATATTCTAATAAAATCAATAGAATTTTGATTCTCTTTAAATAAAAGAGTTCCAATTGATTCATCACAATTGGAACTATTTGAAAGAAATTATCGATTATATTAATCTTGTAAAAATTCTCTATTCTCTTCAATAACTGGAACAGCTGTAATATTACGATATTGCTCAGCACCTGTACCAGCCGGAATTAATTTTCCTAAGATAACATTTTCCTTTAGACCTAAGAGATTATCTGTTTTACCTTTAACAGCTGCATCAGTTAAAACTCTTGTTTGTTCTTGGAATGATGCTGCAGACAAGAATGATTCGGTAGCTAAGGATGCTTTGGTAATTCCTAATAAAACACGATTACCTTCAGCTGGTCTATTTTCATTTGCCTCAGCCTTCTTGTTTTCTTCAAGATAATCAAACATGTCTACCATTGTACCAGTTAAGAATGAAGTGTCACCTGGATCATCGACCTTAACTTTCTTCAACATTTGACGAACAATAATTTCTATATGTTTGTCATTAATATCAACACCATTATTCTTATATACTTTTAGTACTTCACTGATGATGTAATGTTGAACACCTTCAGCACCCTTAATATTCATGATGTCATGTGGGTTAACGGAGCCATCTGTTAGTCGATCGCCACTTTCCACTACATCGCCTTCTTCAACAAGCAATGGCGTTGACAAAGGTATTTTGTACTTTTTAACATCTTCCTCAGAAACAATGCTAACTTCATTCATTTGCTTTTTTGTTTCTTTAATTTTAATTATGCCATCTATTTCAGCGATAACTGCTTGATTTTTTGGTTTTCTAGCTTCAAACAATTCTTCAATTCTAGGTAAACCTTGAGTAATATCATCACTAGATGCAATACCACCGGTATGGAAAGTACGCATCGTAAGCTGAGTACCCGGTTCTCCTATAGATTGTGCTGCCATAATTCCTACTGCTTCACCTACTACAGCTGGGCTACCTGTTGCTAGATTTAGGCCGTAACACTTTGCACATACACCATGTTTGCAATGACAGGTTAAATTGCTGCGTACAGCAACCTTCTCTATTTCAGCCTTTTCGATATCACGTGCCATACGATCTGTGATCAATTGATTACGACATGCAATTATTTCTTGAGTCTCTGGGTCAACGATATCTTTAGCTGCATAACGTCCATTTATCCGATCATATAAACTCTCAATAACACGTTTGCTTCTTGAGCTTCCAACTGTTACCGCCGAAACTTCGATATATTCATCGGTCCCACAATCATCTTTATTAATGATGACATCCTGGGCAACATCAATTAATCTTCTGGTCAAATAACCTGATTCTGCCGTTTTTAAAGCTGTATCAGATAGAGATTTACGCGCACCATGCGATGAGATAAAGAACTCAGCAACATTCATACCTTCACGCAAGTTAGATTTAATAGGAATTTCTAAAGTTCGACCAGAGGTATCAGTCATATTACCACGCATACCAGCAAGCTGTTTGATCTGATTAATATTACCACGAGCACCTGAAGTTGCCATCATATTAACTGGATTAAAAGTTCCTAAAGAATCCTTTAATGCCTCGGTTATCTCATCAGTCGTTTTCATCCATCTATCAACCACTGCACGATAACGTCCTTCTTCGTTTAAAAGACCACGTTGATGTTGTAGATTGATTTTGCTTACAGCTTCTTCGGCTTCTTGAATAAATTCCTCTTTAACATTAGGAACAACCATATCAAAGATTCCTATTGAAATACCACCAATTGTAGAGTAATGGAATCCTATATCCTTAATTTCATCCAGGATCTTTGCTGTTTTAGAAATTCCATGAACATGAATACATCTTTCAATAATATTTCCAATATGCTTTTTATCTATGAGATAGTCACATTCTAGTGAGAATTTGTTTTCTGGTTTACTACGATCAACAAAATCAAGATCTTGTGGAATTAAGTTGTTGAAAATAAAACGTCCCAATGTACTTTCGACAATACCTGATTCTATTTTTCCATCGATTTCTTTACGTAGACGAACTTTAATTCTCGCGTGAATATCTACTTCATTTTGATGATAAGCCATAAGAGCTTCATCTAGACTTGTAAAAGCTCTGCCTGTTCCTTTAGCATCTTCTTTTTCGATTGTGAGATAATAGATACCCAAAACCATATCTTGTTGCGGTACAGCAACGGGCTTTCCGTCTTGAGGCTTAAGTAAGTTATTTGATGCGAGCATCAAGTAACGTGCTTCAGCTTGAGCTTCTACCGATAAAGGTACGTGAACTGCCATTTGATCGCCATCAAAGTCAGCATTATAAGCAGGACAAACCAAAGGATGAAGCTGAATAGCTCTACCTTCGACTAAGATTGGCTCAAAAGCTTGGATTCCAAGTCTGTGCAGTGTCGGTGCTCGGTTTAAAAGTACTGGGTGATCCTTGATTACATCTTCTAAGATATCCCAAACTTCGTCTGTTGCTCTTTCAATTAAGCGACGCGCAGTTTTTATATTATGAGCATAACCTAATTCAATTATTTCTTTCATTACAAAAGGTTTAAATAGCTCAAGTGCCATTTCTTTTGGTAAACCACATTGATGTAGTTGTAATTTAGGACCGATCACAATAACAGAACGGCCTGAGTAGTCAACACGTTTACCTAGTAAGTTTTGACGGAAACGTCCTTGCTTACCTTTTAACAAATCAGATAGTGATTTTAGAGCACGATTACCCGCTCCAGTTACTGCACGTCCCCGCCTACCATTGTCTATTAAAGCATCTACCGCTTCTTGGAGCATACGTTTTTCGTTACGTACAATTATACTTGGTGCACCAATTTGTTTTAAATTTTTCAAACGATTATTTCTATTTATAACACGACGATACAAATCATTTAAATCAGAAGTTGCAAATCTACCACCATCTAATTGAACCATTGGACGAAGTTCTGGTGGTAATACTGGCAAGTTTTCTAAAATTATCCATTCAGGTTTATTGTTTGATTTTTTAAAACCCTCAATAACTTCCAGACGTTTGATGATCCTTATTCTCTTTTGACCACGAGATTCACGCATTTCTTCTCTAAGAGAATCTGCAAGTTCTCCTAAATCAAGATCTTGCAAAAGCACTTTCATAGCTTCTGCACCCATTCTAGCGTCAAAGCCATCGCGACCATATTTGAAATAGGCATCACGGTATTGCTGTTCACTGATAATTTGTTTATATTCAAAATCTGTTTCGCCTGGATCTAACACGATATAAGCGGCAAAATAAAGAACTTTTTCTATATCACGTGGTTTTAAATCTAATAACAATCCCATTCGACTTGGGATACCACGAAAATACCAGATATGTGAACAGGGAGCTTCTAATTTAATATGACCCATGCGCTCTCTACGAACGATTGATCTTGTAACTAAAACACCACAGCGATCACAAATGATTCCACGATATCGAATTTTCTTGTATTTGCCACAATGACATTCCCAATCTTTGACAGGTCCAAAAATCCTTTCGCAGAAAAGACCATCTCTTTCCGGCTTTAAAGTACGATAGTTAATAGTTTCTGCTTTGGTTACTTCACCATAAGACCATTCGTTCTCAATTTTTTCTGGTGAAGCTAAACCTATACTAATTGAATCAAAATTATTAATATCTGACATATAACCCCTTATTTCAATATTTAACAAAAATTGCTACATATATTTTTGATGTGAGATGGTAGGAAACTCAGTCCCACCATCAGCAATTAGGTAAATTATTCATCTGAATCTTCTGTATTATCAGCTAAAACAGAACCATCATCTTGTAATGTTCCGGCAGAAAAGCCTGCCAGCTCTAGTTCTTCGCTAGTAGTTTCACCAAACAATTCACGATATGTTTCGGATGAGTGATCTGCTGCATCTGTACTAAAATCGTCAATTTCAACATCATCATCTTCTTCTGAATAATGAAGTGTGACATCTAATGCCAAGCTTTGTAGTTCTTTAATCAAGACTCGGAAAGCTTCTGGTACACCAGCTTCTGGTATATTTTGTCCTTTGACAATTGCTTCATATGTTTTAGTTCTACCTTGAATATCATCAGATTTAACCGTCAGCATTTCTTGTAAAGTATAACTTGCCCCATATGCCTCAAGCGCCCATACTTCCATTTCACCAAAACGTTGACCACCAAATTGTGCTTTTCCACCGAGCGGTTGTTGTGTTACGAGTGAATATGGACCAATCGAACGAGCATGGATTTTATCATCAATTAAGTGATTTAATTTGAGATAATACATAATTCCAACGGTAATTCTATTTTCAAATGGTTCACCAGTTCTACCATCATAGAGAATGGTTTTCCCATCTTTATCCATACCAGATCTTTCGATAATGTCTTGCATTTCTTCTTCATTTGCACCATCGAAAACAGGAACAGCAACTTTCCAATCTAAATTTCTAGCTGCCATACCCATATGAACTTCTAAGAGCTGACCAATATTCATACGTGAAGGTACACCAAGTGGATTTAAAACAATGTCTAATGGTGTTCCATCTTCCATATAAGGCATATCTTCTTGTGGTAAAATTAAGGAAATAACGCCTTTATTACCATGACGACCTGCCATTTTGTCACCAACAGAAATTTTTCGTTTTTCTGCTACATAGACTCGAACCATTTTGGTTACACCATGTTTTAGTTCATCGCCATCTTCACGGTTAAATACGTTGATATCAACAACTACACCGGATTCACCATGTGGAACTCTAGTTGACGTATCTCTAACTTCTCTTACTTTTTCACCAAAAATTGAACGATACAAACGTTCTTCTGGAGTTAATTCTGTTTCACCTTTTGGAGAAATTTTACCAACTAAAATATCACCTGCTTGAACTTCTGCCCCTATCCGAATTATTCCGTCTTCATCAAGATTGCTCAAAGCATCATCACTGACATTTGGAATTTCTCTGGTAATTTCTTCTGGCCCTAATTTAGTATCTCTCGCTTCACATTCGTATTCGGTGATATGAATTGAAGTATACACATCATCTTGGACTAAGCGTTCGCTAATTAAGACAGCGTCTTCGTAATTGTAACCTTCCCAAGCCATAAAACCGATCAATGGATTTTTACCAAGAGCCATTTCACCATTATCTGTAGAAGGACCATCGGCAATAATGTCATCGACCTTAACTTCATCTCCCATACGGACTAATGGTATTTGATTGACACATGTTCCTTGATTGGAGCGTTTATATTTGAGAATTTCATAACTGACTTCTTCATTTGTATCTTTTTCACGAATTCTTATTTCATCAGCTGAAACAAATGACACAACTCCATCATGCTTTGAAACTACACAAACACCAGAGTCCTTAGCAGCTCGATATTCCATACCTGTACCAATAATTGGTGATTCGGTTTTAATTAATGGAACTGCCTGACGCTGCATATTAGAACCCATCAATGCACGGTTTGCGTCATCGTTACCTAGGAAAGGAATTAATGAAGTCGCAACTGAAACCAGCTGTTTAGGCGAGACGTCCATTAAATCTATTTCTTCTGGTGGTAATTCCAAAAACTTATCTTGATAACGACAGAAAATAAGATCTTCAACAAATCGGCCTTCTTCATCTAAAGGTTCATTTGCTTGAGCTATGTTGTAATAATCTTCCTCATCTGCTGTTAAATATCTAATTTCTTCTGTTACTATGCCATTTTCTTTATCATATACACGATAAGGTGTTTCTAAGAAACCATAATTATTAACTCTAGCATAAGTCGCAAGTGAGTTAATTAGACCAATGTTTGGTCCTTCTGGCGTCTCAATTGGACACATTCTACCATAGTGAGAAGAATGAACGTCACGTACTTCAAAGTTTGCTCTTTCACGTGATAATCCACCTGGACCTAGAGCCGACAAACGTCTTTTATGTGTTAATTCAGCTAAAGGATTAGGCTGATCCAAAAATTGTGATAATTGAGAAGAACCAAAAAATTCCTTAATTGCCGCTGAAATTGGACGCGTGTTGATAATTTGTTTTGGTGTAGCTTCATTTATGTCTTGAATAGCTTGCATTCTTTCTCGAACAACGCGATCCGTTCTTGAAAAACCAATACGCATTTGGTTTTGCAATAATTCACCAACAGAACGAATTCTTCTATTACCTAAATGATCGATGTCATCTGTATGACCTATGTTGTAACGCAAACCTAAAAAGTAAGAAACACTGGCTAAAATATCGTCTAAGGTTAGATGATAAGGACATAATTGTGCTTTAGCTTTACCCATTTCAATTCTTAAGTATTCCAGTACATCATCTGCTTGTTCTGCTTCTAAAATGATTTCGTCTAAGACTGGAGTATAAACTTTCTCTTTTATATCTATTGCTTCTAAATCAAAATCAGAAAAATCTAATTCTGGAAATCTGTTAGCTAAATAAGGTATTGCATCAACTCTATTGTTACCGACAACTCGAACAGTATGATCTAATTCAATTATCGAATGTCCTTCACGGCTTAATGGCACAATATCAGCAGAGTTAATACCAACATTTTGAATTATATCGGCTAATTCATGAGTTATAACATCACCTTCCATGGCAACTATTTCACCATTTTTATCTACTAAAGTTTCGGCTAAGCGATGTCCTATTAATCTTCTGCTTATCGCCAGTTTCTTGTTCAATTTATAAATACCAACATGTGCAAGATCATAACGGTTAGCATCAAAAAACATGTTATCCAGGTAATTGGCAGCACCTTCTGCCGTATAAACCTCACCTGGTCTTAATTTGTTAAACATTTCTTGTGAGCCTTCGGCTTGATTATTGCAGCCATCTTTTTCCATAGTTGCAGTCAAATATTTATCATTGCCAAAAACATCAATAATTTCTTTATCTGTACCAAGACCTAATGCTCGTAAGAAAATGGTAAGGTGAAATTTTCTTGTACGGTCAACTCTAATCCAATTAATACCATTACCATCGGTCTCGTACTCTAACCAAGCACCACGATTTGGGATTATCTGAGCTGTATAAACATCGATATTATTTCTGTCTTTTTCTTGACCAAAGTATGCACTTGGCGAACGGACTAATTGTGAAATAATCACTCGCTCCGCACCATTTATGATAAAAGTGCCAGTTTCAGTCATGATCGGAAACTCACCGATATAAATTTGTTGTTCTTTGACTACATTATCTTTTTTGTTATGCAATCTAACCATCATGCGCATTGGTGCTGCATAGTTTGCATCACGTTCTTTACATTCAATTGCAGAATAGGTTGGACTTGTAGGATCAAATTCTGTTTCCAAAAATGTTAATTCAATATCTCCTGAAAAATCTGTAATTGGAGAGATATCATCTAACACTTCTTGGATTCCTTCTTCCAAGAACCAACGATAACTATCTTTTTGAATTGCAACTAAGTCTGGAATTTCAAGAACTTCATCGATCTTAGAATAAGACATTCGCTCAACGCGTCCCAATCGAACGGGCTTTACCATCAATAATCACCTCTCGAATAACCACTGCGTGGCTTGTACAATATCAAGTATTTTAAACTAAATATGCTTGACTGTACGGCTTTAAATGATATAATAACTATACAAAAATAATTATTATCAAGTTTGTCCCACTTGTTTTCTAATGTATTTCTAGACAAAAGCAAACAACGGCACGGTAGATAATTCTATCATGGCGTTTTTTTTATGTCAATTATTTTTTTACTTGATTCTGTTATTGGAAAATTATCAATAAATCCTCCTTTAAATAAATCCTCTTTATTTATTAACTGTATTAGCTAACTGGCAGTTGTTTTTCATAAAGAAGAGTCTGAAGCCAAACTAGATAGTTTTTCTAGAACGGAACATCAAACTCTTCTGTCTTTATTTGAAATTTTTAAACAATTCGTACTATTTTGTCGCTAATGACCATGGACATTAAATCTATCATCTAGGGTTTACCGAAATATTTTATCCCATTTTCTCTACGAATGTCAGTTGCGTCATTTATTCTGTTCATTAGTTCTTGCTCATCTTGATGACGCAATTCTTGTTCTATAGTCGAATACCATTGTTCATATTGATCAATATAATAAATGATATGATAACCATGATCTGTTTGAACAATTTCTACATCTCCCTCTTGTCTACTCGGATCTGTTACAAATTCTTCATATTCTGGAACAAAAGAACCTACTGGTGTTTTCTCGTATAAACCCCCATTTGATGCTGAACCTGGATCTTCAGAATACTCACGGGCTAATTCAGCAAACTCTCCTTCGGTTTTTGCTCCAGCATTATATTCTGCTAAAACTTCTTCTGCTTTTGCTTTAATTCTTTCGTCCGTTTTTTCAGGATCATCTTCATCTATTTGAAAAAGTATATGACGTGAAGTGAAAGAACCTACATCAGTTGGTTTATATTTATCTAAAAATAGGACAACACGGTAACCATTAAATTCTTCAATAATCGCCAAATCATTGGTTGTTCTTTCTGACGCAAATAACCATTCTGCCAGATCAGGTGATAAATATGCTTTTCTTGCACCTTCGGTTAAGGTAGTATCAGTGTCTGGGTCTGCGGGATTTTCATCTGCCACATCTTTAATTTGCATGGTGTCCACAGCTTTTTTGAAAGATTCTTCATCAGTTATTCCTGCCACAAATTCTTCAGCATCTTGCTCAGCTTTTTCCATGTCAGGTTCAGCTGGATTTTCAGGATCTGTATTTTCTTCTACACCGGTAAAAAGATATGAACGGTAGTCGACCAAATCATAATTATCTGGATTGTCCTCATAAGTGGAATTAATTATTGCTTGATCATATGTAAATTGTGATATTAAATCTAAATGATATTTACTACCTAAAGTATTTTTCATAAAAAAATCACGGAAAACATTTTCATTAACTCCAGGACCAAACATCATTGTTAAATAATGATTTAAAGTCACCTGGCTTTGTGCAGCAACATCATTATACTGTTCAATTATATTATCTAACTGTTTTTGATCAGCTTCATCTATTTCTAGATTATTTTGCTTGGCCTGCCAATAAAAATATTCACCTGTTTTTGCTTGTGCTTCGACAGAAGCCAAAAAGTCATCGCGTAAGGTCCCATCCGGATTAAATTGTGAGGGCTGACTCAAAGCGTCTTGACCCATTTGGCTAAATGCCCCACCTTGTAAATATTGTTGGCTCAACAAACCTAGATAAATATTTGCTTCTGCTACAGATATATCACCTATGACCTTGCCATTTAATTTTTGACTTTCTTCAGAAGCTTGGTCAGATTCTGCATCGGTATCTCCTACCTCAGAATCAGGTTCTTCGCTAGTCTCTGTTGAAGCATCTGTGGCCGAACTTTCTAAAGCTACTTCATCAAAACTGACTGTAAATGCTTTTGAGTGTCTTTGTAAAAAACCATTATTTAGTAAAAACCAAACAACAAAACCAAATACAATAATCAAAGCCAAAACAACAGAAATGATTCGATTACGTTTTCCTTTATCTTTTATTGGTTTTTTATTACCATCTTTGTCTTTTAACTGTGCTAGGCGCTCTTTTCTTTCTTCACGCGCAGCCTCAGTTTTCCATGTTTCAGATTCATTATGTGTTTTTTTCTCATTCATGTATTTCACCCTAATAAAAATAATAACCTTAACATTATATATAATATGCTAGTAATAACAAGACTATCTTTGTTTCTTCTACATTTTCCAACAAAATTTCAAAAATTTATGAAATTACTTTTGCAAAGATTTTATCATTTGAGTTAAATCGCTCGGATTATCAAACCAATAACTAGGTTTTTCTTGACGCAGAACGTCATGATCGCTTTGGGACCAACCTACAATTGCTGAAATAAAATTGCCATTTTTTGCTGCCTGTACATCAAAAACAGCATCGCCTACATACATAATTCTTGATGGATTTTGATAACCCAATTTTTCCATTCCCAAAAGCAAAGGTGCAGGATTTGGCTTATGTTGATCTGTATCATTTTTGCTAACAATTATCTCAAAATATTGATCTAGACCCGAATGTTCTAGGGTCGGAATAAGATTTTCATATCGTTTTGCAGTCACAATTCCCATAGGAATATTCATTTTCTTTAGTTCTTCTAACATTGGTCCAATCCCTAAAAATATTCCATAACGTGTGATTGAATATTTGAAATTATAGTCCAAATAAGTTTGAAGCATTTTGGGCATTTCTGTTGGATATTCACTACCAATTACTGTTTCCAGAGGCAAACCAATCCCGGCAATAATTTCATCTGGTTGATGAAAACGCTTACCATGTGCTTTATACATATGCTGATAGCTTTCCACAATTAAAGGAATTGTATCACATAAAGTTCCATCGAAATCAAAAAGAATCGCATCTAATAACATACTTTCTCCAAATATTTAACATTGAAAAAAGGTATTAACTAAGCTTGTTTTCAACAATAATTTAGACTAATACCTTTTTTCTATAAATTTTAAAATCTTACTGTATTATATAAATTTTAAAATCAAATTAATCTTCTTTTTCTGCATTTGCTGCTTCAATTACTTTATCCGAGACTTCACGAGGAGCTTCTTCATAGCGAGCAAATTCCATACTAAACCAACCACGACCTTGTGTCATTGATTTTAAGTCTGTCGCATATTTGCTAAGCTCTGACATTGGGGCTTCGGCTTCAACACTTTGGAAACCTGGATTACTATCAGCACCCATACCTAAAATTCGACCACGGCGCTTACTCATGTCACCCATAATATCTCCTAGATAATCATCTGGAATTGTGACTTTTAAAGCAGCAATTGGTTCTAAGAGAACTGGATCCGCTTTGGGTAAACCGTTTCGGTAAGCTAAACGGGCAGCTAATTTAAAGGACATCTCATTAGAGTCGACATCATGATATGAACCATCATATAAAGTTGCTTTTAGATTAACGACTGGATATCCAGCTAGTACACCTTCTTCACATGCTTCTTCCAAGCCTTTTTGAACTGCTGGATGATAATTTTTAGGAACAGAACCACCAAAGATTTCTTCATTAAAGTCTAATTCTTCTGTTGTTCCTGGTTCAAAACGAATCCAAACATCACCAAATTGTCCATGTCCACCAGATTGTTTTTTATGACGTCCTTGAACTTCAACTTTTTTGCGAATAGTTTCGCGATAAGCTACTTTTGGTTCATAAAGTCTGGCTTCGGTACCATAATTAGCTTTTAGCTTTTGACAAAGCACATCTAACTGAACTTCACCCATACCTGAGATTAACATTTGTTTTGTTTCTGGATCGTTATAAATATCAAAGGATAGGTCTTCATCTTTTAGACGAGTCATGCCCTGCATGATTTTGTCTTCTTCACCACTCTTAACTGACTCGATACCAAGTGTTAAGCCAGGGGTAGGTAAAGCAACTTCTTTAATTTTTAATGGATGAGCTTTACTGCTAAGTGTCTGATTAGTTTGTGTACCATTAAGCTTAGTTAAAGCACCGATATCTCCGGCATTAATTTCGTTTGTGTTAAGTTGTTTTTTGCCTTGTAGGAAGTATACTCCATTGACACGTTCTTCTTGATGGGTGTCAATATTATAAACCGGAACTCCATCTTTTACTTTACCCGAATATACTCTAAACATCGAAATACGACCAACAAACGGGTCGACAATTGTTTTGAAAACAAAAGCTGCTAAAGGACCATTAGGATCTAAGTTTAATTCTTCTTCAGAATCATCAGAAGTTTTAGCAGCAATATTACTTTGCATATCAGCAGAAGGAAAATACTTTGCCATCATATCCATCAAGAACTTCACACCTAAATTGTTGACGGCAGATGTAACGAAAACCGGATAAATTGACTCAGTTTGGATAGCAGTCCTAAGTCCATTGCGTTTTTCTTCCTCGGTGAATTCTTCACCTTCAAAATACTTCATCATTAAGTCATCGTCTGATTCAGCAATTTGTTCTATCAACGCTTCATGTGCTCCGTCAACTTGATCTTGTAATTCTGCTGGTATGTCTATTTCAACATTTTTGTCTGTTTCTAATTGATATGCTTGTTGCTCTAAGACATCAATAATGCCAGTAAAATTTTCACCGTCCATGATTGGTAATACTGCCGGAACAACTTTATTGCCATAAGCTGCCTGAAACTTTTCTAATGTTTCTTGAAAATTAGTATGTGGCTCATCCACTGCATTGATGACAATTGCTAGTGGTTGATTATTCTTTGAAGCTAAACGAATAGCCTTTTCTGCACCAACAGCTAGACCATCTTTGGCTGTAGCCACTAGTAAAACAACATCACCAACTCGCATGCCAAGCATTTGTTCACCTAAAAAGTCAAAATCACCTGGTGTATCGACAAGATTAAATTTATTATCCTTCCATTCACAAGTAGCATATGATGTATTTGTTGACATACCACGCCGTTTTTCTTCGACGTCAAAGTCTGTAGTTGTGTTACCACTTTCTACCTTGCCCATTCTGTTAATGGAACCTGAATTGTATAACATTGCCTCGATTAGCGTTGTTTTACCGGAACTGCCGTGACCCATAAAAGTAATATTTTTTATTTTGTCAGCAGGATAATTTTTCATATCCGATACCCCCTCTATCTATTTCTTCTAACTATAATATTTTTAAAACACGTAAATGTTATTATACTATGCTAGTTGACAAAATTTCAACTTGTTTTTCTAAAATAATTTGTGCAGAAATAATGGTTATTTATTGGCGATTGTGCTTCTTGTTTTGTCAAGATCTTGCAAAAAATTACTCATCAAATTCAACGGCTTTGAGCAAAGAAATAATTTCTTCTTTGGATTTAGGGCGCATTAACTGGTTTTTTAAACTTGAAGAATTTTTTTTACCTCGTAGATAATAAGCAAGTTGGCTGCGCATTCTTATAATAGCAGATTGCTCATCGCCTGTTTTTGCAATCATCTGATCAAGATGTGAACAAACAAGGTCAAGCCATTCTTGTTTGCTCACTTTTACATCAGGTTCTAGGATTTTTTTAAAAATCCAAGGATTACCTTGGGCTGCTCTTCCTAGCGCAAAACCATCACATCCAGTTTTTTGATACATCTTCATAATGCTATCTAAATCGGACAAATCGCCGTTTCCATAGACTGGTATTTTAACAGCAGCTTTTACTTTTTTTATTATTTCCCAATCCGCTTTACCTTGATACATTTGCTTCCTAGTTCGCGCATGTAGTGTTATCAACTCCGCGCCAACAGCTTCTAGTCTCTTAGCAAAATTTACTGCATTAATTTGACTTTGATCCCAACCAGAACGAAATTTAACGCTTAATAATTTGTTGTGAGATTCTGTGATAGCACGTGCCGTTTTAACAATTTCTTCCGCTAACTCTGGTGTTCGCATAAGAGCTGAGCCAGCGCCTTGTTTAACAACTTTTTTTACAGGACAGCCCATATTAATGTCAATTATATGGCATTCTTTCAATATAGGATGTTCTAAAATTGTCTCAATGGCTTTTTGAAATGAATAAGGTTCATGTCCAAACAGCTGAATCGCAATTTTACTATCTTTTTTGGGATTAATTTCTAAATAACGGTAATTTTTCGTTAAATATGGATCATAGCAAATACCTTTAGCACTAACTAATTCTGTCGTTACTAGACCTGCACCATACTGACTGCTAAATGTACGAAAGATCGTATCACTTGTACCTGCAAGTGGAGCCAGAGCCAAGCGATTTTTAATTTCTAGATTATTAACTATTAAGGGTTTCTTAATAAAATTTTGTACAAAATCTTGATTGTTCTCAAATTTTATCATTTTACAAATTCATTCTTTTTTTCAAATTTTCTCCAAAAGTAATTTTAGCATAATCAAGTAAGCTCAATAAATAATTTGTCAATTTTACTTAAATCATTAAACAAAAAGAAGTTGTATACAAATATCAATATCTTAAGTTATCGTTATCTACCAATGAAAAGAAGTACATTTCCATATTCATATAACATTCTTTAACAATTGTTTGCATTTAAAGTCAAGCAAGGTCAAACTTTCCAGACCTGAATGGGTTATACTAAAGTCAATGAATGTCAAAAAGGCTTTTTAAGCAAAAGTATATATTAAAATAATTTGAAAGGAGCACTAATATTATGTTTGATTTAATACCTTTTAGACATGGAAGAAGAAATGGTTGGTTACAGGACGTAGATAATAGTTTTAACAACATCTTTAGAAATTTTGGTTTTTCACAGAATATGATGCGTACTGATGTTGAAGACAAAGGTGATCATTATGAACTTAAATCAGAAATGCCTGGTTTAAATAAAGATGATATTAAACTTTCTTTAAATGGTGATTATCTGACAATTAAAGCGACTCATGATGTAGAAGAAACTGAAGAAGATGAAAATAAATATTATGTATGTCGTGAGCGTAGTTTTAGCGAATATCAACGTAGTTTTGATGTAAGAGGCATAGACAAAGACAAGATCAAAGCTTCGTACAAAGATGGCATTTTACAATTGATTCTACCTAAAAAAGAAGTAAAAAAAGTTGATGATAATTCAATCGAAATTGAAATTGATTAATCCTTACTAGCTAAATGCCAAAACGAGGCCCCGCACATAAAATTGTGTGGGGCTTTTTAATAAATATTTGTTATATTTCCTAAACCTTTAAATCAGGGTATTTGCCTATTCTTTGAATAATTTACTTGGTAAAAGTTGCTGCAATCTGATCTGCAAATTTTTCTAAGTCTGATAATTGTTCTGGTGCAACAGAACTCTTTATTTTAAAAGGTTCCGCAATTTCTTCTAAATTTTTAGATTTACTGAAAATGTCTCTAGCAATCATTAAGGCGCGTCCACCCCAGCTTTGATTTTCAAGGAAAGCAATTTTACGATTAGCATAGTTAAGCATTGTAAGTTCACGTAACAGTGCATCCATACCAGGATACAACTCCGTATTGTATGTTAAGCAGGTAAAAACTGCATGTGAAAAACGGAATAAATCTGCAATTATTTCGGAAACAGGTGTTTTTGAAACGTCATAAATTCTAATGTTTGAGATATTCCTATCTGCTAACATCGCAGCTAAAATATCATTGAGATTTTGCGAATTTCCATACATGGAAGCAGAGACAAAAACTATACCTTCTTCTTCCGGCTCATAGGTAGCCCACTTTTGATATTTATCCATGATCATGGCAATGTCTTCTCGTGTGCGGAAAATTAGTCCATGTAAGGGACAAATCATTTTTATCTTAAGATCTAAATCTTCTATTTTTTTGAAAACACGCATCACGGAAGCACCATGACGACCTACAATGTTAATATAGTAGCGACGTGCTTCTGCAAGCCAATCGCGTTCAAAATTAACTTGATCTGCAAATAGATGTCCTTCTATTGCTCCAAAAGAACCAAATGCATCCGCAGAAAACAAAATCTTATCCGTGCTATCATAACTCATCATGACTTCTGGCCAATGTACATTAGGTGCCATAATAAATTGTAATTTATGTTTACCTAAATCTAAGGTATCGCCTTCACCAACAACTCGCACTCTATCTTCATACTCTAAATGATAGAATTGATGCATGAAATCCAAGCCTTTTTTGGTTAGTAGCATCGTGCAATTTGGGTATTCACGTAAGATATTATTAAGACTACTACAATGATCAGGTTCAACATGATGAACGATTAAATAGTCCAAATCTCTTCCATCTAAAGCAGCTCTAACATTTTCATAATATCTTTCTGAAACGGTTTCATCTATACCGTCTAAGAGAGCAGTTTTTTCATCCTTAATTAAGTATGAGTGATAAGCTACACCTTGCGGTAATTCGAACATATTCTCAAATAGATCTAAACGACGATCACTTTCGCCTACATAATAAATAGTTTCATTTATTTTTCTTGGATAATACATCTTAAGCCTCCATAATTGAGTGTTTTTATTCTGATAATAGATTAGATGTCAGCAAACAAAATTGCAACAATTTAGATAAATACGTTAACTATACTATTAAATAAAAAAGTAATGATGATACCTGAAATAGTGGGCACTAAAAACGACATAAAAGTCCATTTCCAGCTTTGTGTCTCTTTTTTAATCGTGATTAAAGTTGTAGAACAAGGCCAATGCATTACCGTAAATAAGAGTACGCTGACAGCTGTTACCCAAGTCCAGCCATTTGCAATTAGTAAATTTCCTAAAGCAGCACCTTCAAGTTCTATAAGCCCACCACCTTGCGCTAGGTAAATCATAATCATAATCGGCATTACAATTTCGTTAGCTGGCAAGCCTAAAATGAAGCCTGTTAGAATTACTCCATCCATACCTAAAGCTCTGCCAAATGGATCTAATAAATTTGTAAAAGCATATAGAAGAGTTGAATCACCATAGCTAACATTACTTAAGACCCAAATAATAAGTCCAGCAGGTGCTGCAGCTACAATTGCTCTACCTAAAACTTTAATAGTACGATCAAAAATACTGCGAACAATAACTCTACCTATTTGAGGTTTTCGATAAGGTGGAAGCTCCAAAGTAAATGAAGAAGGTACACCCTTAAGAACAGTCATCGACAATATTTTTGAAACTAGTAAAGTCATGACAATACTGAAAATTATCACCAAAACTAGTGACAAGGCACCAAGAACAGAACTCATGGAAGAACTTAAACCACTAATTCCGCCTATAAAGAAAATAGTAATAACAGAAATTAAGATTGGAAATCGACCATTACAAGGTGAAAAATTGTTCGTGATAATAGCAAGTAGTCGTTCCCTTGGTGAATCTATGATTCTAGCTCCCGTAACACCAACTGCATTACAGCCATAGCCCATACACATTGTTAAGGCTTGCTTACCACAAGCATCACAACTCTTAAAAAAATGATCTAAATTAAAGGCAACTCGCGGCAAATAACCAAGATCCTCTAATAAAGTAAACATCGGAAAGAAAATAGCCATAGGGGGAAGCATGACACTTACAACCCAAGCTGTGACATTATAAACACCATGAATTAAAATATCGACAACTAAAAATGGAACACCTATAGACAAAGCACCAGCAGCTAGTTTCTCTTCAAGACCAAACAGTAAATTTGCGAGTAAAGTTGAGGGATAATTAGCTCCCGTAATTGTAATCCAAAATACTACAAACAATAATATTAACATGATCGGAAACCCAGTAGCCTTACTGGTTAAGATTTTATCTAATTTTCTGTCAGTTGCGTCACTTTCTTTTCCATGTTGGGTAATAAAACGGTCAGCAAGTAAGAGAGAATATTGAACAACCATCTCAACAATGCCATCTTGAACTTCAACAACTGTTCGATCATTTTCTTTTAAATATTGTTCATATTTTTCTAAAGCTAATTTGATAGATTTGTCCTTTATAAGTTCAAATCCTAAAAAGTCAGTTAATGATTTTTGAAAATTATCATCACCATCAAGTAATTTAATTGAAACCCAGCGTGAGTCCAAAGAATCACCTACTAAGGCTTGAACTGGTTCCTTTAATAGTGAGATACCTTTTTCAATATAATCGGGATAAGTGATGTCAAACTGAGCCGGTTCGCTATGAATCGCTTTTTTTATCGCAGCTTGTAATTCATCTAAACCAATTTTTGATCTAGCTGCAGTACCTACAACTGGTACACCTAATTCTTTCTCCATAGCTTCTAGATCAATTTTGATATTGCGTTTTTTTGCTTCATCACATAAATTGACACAAACGACAGCTTTTTTGCCTGTTTCAAGTACCTGTAAAACAAGATTTAGATTACGTGCAAGTCCAGTGGCATCACATACAACAACCACTACATCTGGCTCGCCAAAACAGATAAAGTCTCGTGCAGCTTCTTCTTCAGCAGATCTAGCTATTAAAGAATAACTACCTGGAACGTCCACCATGATGTAGTTATCGTCATCATACTCATAATATCCCTGAACATTTTCAACCGTTTTGCCTGGCCAATTACCAGTATGCTGCCTCATTCCAGTTAATGCATTAAAAACAGTAGATTTACCAACATTTGGGTTACCTGCTAAAGCTATGACTTTATCATCTTCAGATTTTTTTTCGATTATAAGTTTTTGATCTACAGCACTAGATTTATGAAAAAGTTTTCTAGACATTTATTTCCTCTACTAAAATATTATCAGTGTCGTCTTTTCTAATAGCTATCACTGTTCCATTAATACGATACGCTGTTAAATCTCCGATAGCAGCAGTGTTTAGTGAATCTACATTATTGCCAACGATAAAGCCAAGATCCTGCAAGCGTCTCCGCATACCATCTTCTGCAATAACCTCTGTGATAACAGCAGATTTTCCATTTGGAATGTCCGATAAAGTTAATTTCGTTTCTAAGGGTTCCATATAACTCCATAACTACATTTACAAAATATTTTCTTTTTTCAAACAACAATTAGTCCCATAATGAAATGGATTTGGCGTTTTGTCAAGTGTGCCTAACATTTTTGTTAAACTTATTCCTGAACATAATATTAACAGACAAAATTATGTCAGATGAGTTAGATCATTTTAAGGAAAATTTAGGTACGTATTCAGTATTGGAAATTTATTTAGAGATATTTCTTAGCATTCTCGTCACCCATAGCCTCAAGTAGGCTATCTCGTAAGTCGTTCTTGATTTTGAGCATTTTTTGTTCAGATTCTAATCTTACTGTTTTGGCTCTTTCTGAAATTTCTATCGAGCCTTGAATTGTCTCGATTAAGTCTTGATTTGCTTTTTCTAAAGTTTCGACATCCACAATAGAGCGCTCGGCTTCTTCCCTAACTCCAAGTGTTGTCTGTTTTAACTTTTCAGCATTTTCTCTAATTAATTGATTTGTTGCTTCAGAAACAGATCTTTGCATTTCCAAAACTTCTTCTTGCTTGGCTAGACCAAGTGCAATAACAGTTTGGGACTTCCAGAGAGGGATTGTATTATTTACAGCATCGTTAATTTTATTTGCTAACAGATGATCATTGTTTTGAATCAAACGAATTTGCGGAGCAGTTTGCATGGCCAAAGTTTGGGAAATTTTCAAGTCATGCACCTTTTTCTCAAACCGGTTAACATTTTCTTCTAAATCAGAAACGACTTGAACCGCCATAACATTGTCTGAGTTATGAGCTTCCTCATATAATCTTGGTAGAGTTTCATTTCTCATTTCTTGAATTTTTTGTTCACCTGCAGAAATATATAATTGTAAATCATTAAAATAATTAAGATTTTGATCATACAAACGGTCAAATAATTGAATGTTTTTTAATAGTTCTTTTTGTTCACTTTGAAGATGTGCCTTAATACTATCAATTTGACCCGATAAATCATCATATTGGGCTAAATAACGCTGAATTTTGCTTTTTCCACTACTAAATAGTTTGGTAATAAAACCTTTATCGTCATCGGGTGAATCTAATTTTTTGACCTTCATTAACAAATCGGTCATTAACTCACCCGTTTTGCCAGCGTCTTTAGATCTAACTTGGGTTAAAATGCTATCACTAAATGAAGATATGTTTTTTTGAGCTTCTAAGGCATACAAATTTGTAGATGTAGTATCTTTTAAATCAATTGTCGCCGCAATTTCGTTGACTTTTTCTTGTTCTTCAGGACTTAATTGTTGAACTTGTTGCTCAATTTCGGCAACCATCTCTACTTCTGATGAATTTTCAAGATTTGGTTTTGCATCTTTTAATAAACTATCCAAGGTTAAATCTGCCATTTTTTGTTCTCCTATTATCAAAATTAATTTATATTTTTTCTTATTAAGGTCTTATTTATTTTTTATCAATTACTAGTCAATGAGTAATTGAATCCATTAAGATTTGCATGGTATCTATATCAGGCATTGGCATAACACTAGTAATATCTTCGGGTACTCCGGCTACATTAAAAGAATCAACTCCTCCAGTACCAGCAGTAATTGTGCGAAAGCCATGTTCCTGCCAGGCAATTCGCTGGATATTTTCACTAGTTAAGGCTTTAAGACCAAGCTCAGCTTCTTCATTTAAGGCAATATAGATATGACTTGACCAAACAGTAGGTGAAGGATAAAGAATAATTATTTCATCTTTTACTTGTTCATATGTTTCTGGATCTTGTTTGGAAAATTCCAGTAATTGGTTTTCATAACCTGCAATGATTGGATAAGCTCCAATACCCTGTTTCAAAAATTGATTAAACATATCGGCAGAAGAACTTTGCATTAAACCAATTTGTTGATAAATTTTTTGGATCTGGGATAATACGTCATCAACTGTGTCTTTATTTACTACTTGTCCATCATTCAAGCTATTAGCTAAGAGACCAAGAAACATGTTACCTGAATTGGATTTATTGGGATCAGTCGTATCTACTAAAACATTGCCATATAGTTCGGGTAAACCAATATCAGCCCAAGCTGTTCCTTCAGCAATTAGCTCCGCTAATAGTTTCATGTCTACATAATAAATTCCATTGTTCTGTGTAACTATATTTTGCTCCATCAGGGCATCTACAGCAGGTTTTCTTGAATATAGAACGATAGGTGTGTTTAAAACAATATCCTGTTGTGTATATTCACGTCCTAGTTTTTCATAAAGTTCTAAAGCTAATTGGTTGGCTGGAAAAAGATAATCAAATCCTTCTGTTGAACCTTGAACCATATTAAATGAACCATCTTTTCGATAATCCATACTTAGGTTATATTCCTTTTTAAGCTGTTCTTTAAATTCCTGATTTTCAAACAAACCAATTTTTTCTCCACCCAATAATCCCGTAATGTCAACTTGTGTAGGCCTATTCCCAAGGAACATAACATATAACACAGCACCAACTACAACCACCAACAACATAATTAGGCCAATAAATTTTTGTTTTTTCAATTTCTGCCTCCTCCTAGCTCAATTGTTTTTTCAAGCAAATCGGATTCAACTTCTAATTGCAAAATTGTATCTTTAAAATAGCTGTCACGTTGTTTGGTAAAAATTTTATTTAAATAAGTAAGTGATTCGGCTGTCTCAGATTGGACTAGGCGCCATTTTTCTTCAGAAACTTGAGCATTTTGTAAAGTAATATAATTTTTTAAAATTCGATTTGCTGTGTTCAGGTAATAATCTAAAAAATGTTCTGATTGAGAAATAGCCTGCGGATGATTTGTAAGATAATTCATTATACTTGTACCAATCATCACCAACGAATTAGCTTGCATTTGAATTTTATGATCTTTTATTTTCTTTTGTTGGTTTTGCATTTCCTTCATATCTTCTTGTGCATCATTATAAATTTGGCTGATCCTCTCACCTTGTTCAAGCTGAGCAATAGGCATGCTACCAATTTTTTTTACAGGTGTTGCAAGTAAACTAATAGCCAGCCAAAGTAAAATAGCAAGTCCTAAGCTGACAAAAATGCTCCAATTGAAACCTATAAAGGTAATAAGAAAGAATATCGAACTAACAGCACCAGCTAAGAGCTCTTTTCCAATATTTGAGTTGCCTGATTGCATCAATTATATCCCTTCACACTACGGAATGCCTCTATTAGATTTTCTCTCCCATCAAAAACTCTGGCATTTGTTAATGATGCTATCATATCGAGCTGATCATCAGCTGAATCACCAAATTTGATCGAAAAGATTGGAACATCAATTTTTAGATTCAAGTAGCTTGCTTCTAAATCAAAATAATCCAGATCCCCATTTGCTTCACCATCCGTTAACAGAACTATTGCTGGATTGTATTTAGCTAAATCAGGCTCGTTTTTAATTATTTCTAATCCTGCTAAAGTCGCTTCATACATAGCCGTATTTCCACCTGCAAAGGTACTTTCTACAAAATCGTAAAGTTCTGTTAAATCATTTCCTGATTTTTCTTGTGCATCCATAGGCTCGGAAGAAAATGGAATAATAATAGTTTGATCTTGCTGAGTACCTAACAAGAGATGCTGTTTTGCATTTTCTGGTAGTAGAACTTGGGCCAAGGCATCAACCATTTGTTCCTGTCTGTCACCTCGCATGCTACTAGAATAATCTAGAATATACACCGTATAGGCAGGTTTCTTAAAGCTAGTTTGATACAGAGTTAAAGCTTCCTCAATAACTTCTGTTGGCGGAAATCTGAGTGGTGATAAAACCTTATCAACTTGGATGCCCCACTCTGGCTTATAATAAATTTTGTTTTCATCACGAACTTTACCATAACTGTTGCGTTTACCTGTTTTTTCTATTTCACTTTGAGCTTCATCTGAAAGAATATATTCTTGAAACTCAAGAAAAGCTTCCTCTTTTTTTGCATCACCTTTATTTACGTAACCTAAAGGAGAATCGCTGATTGAAAGGCCGTCAACTGGGTAAACTGCATACAATGTCTCTTTACCCTGTGCTTCTAACTGTTCATTCGTTTGGATAATCAAAGTTTCATAGTTAACCATTGCATTATAATCACCCATCAGGAAAAGATCCACTAACCAATTTGAGCTGCCAGAGGAACGATTGACGCCGGAAAGTAAACTAAGAATTTTTTCTTGTAATAGTGGGTCTGCCAAATCTTCTTTTGTAAAACCAGCTTCTGGATTTTTGGATAAAGCTGTTAGAAAGCCAAGATAAGCACTTGCTCCAGAGTTGGACTGGGTAGCAGAAGTCATAGCAAAATTTAATTGATCATTTTCTATTGCCTGAATAATTTCTTCAAGCACAATATCGGATCTATCAGTAAAGCCTAGTTCTTCTGCTAAAGATTGTTTTATTCCAAAAATAACTGGTGTAATCGCAGTAGTTTCAACGTGTTTTAATAGATGATGCTCATCGCCCATTGTTAACCATAAGGTAGAAGCAGGCCAAACAGCATCATATTCTACTTCACCTGATTGCAATTGACGCATAATATCAAGTGAACCCAAATATGTTACTTCTATTTTTTTCTTAGATTGTTTAGCGTAATTTTCAAGAATTGGTTCCAAAACTTTATGTTCAGAGCCGGCTACAATTGTTAGAGCTTCACCTCTTCCAGCTGTAGTAACAAAGTCGGAATCATTTTCATGAATTTTCATGGAACTGCCAAAACAACCTGTGATCAATAAAATAGCACTTAACAAAATTATGAGAATTTGAAAAAACTTGTATGGTTTTAGAGTGTATTTTGTTTTTTGAAAATTTTGTTGACATCTACAAAACATAAAGCCCCCACTGAAAATAAACATTTCCCTAAACTAAACTTCGTATATTATAAATAAGGATTGTTATGTCTTTGTTAGAGCTATTACATGTTGTGAGTAAATTGTTAGGTTTATGTAAGCTTAATATTTGCAAATAAAAAAAGAGGCTATCTCTTCTTCTACCTTTTTGGTAGTTCTGAGTCAGCCCCTTTTTGGTGTAAATAAAATTATTTAATTATTATTCAATAATTTCTGTAACGGTGCCTGAACCAACAGTACGGCCACCTTCACGAATAGCAAATTTCAAACCTTTTTCGATAGCGATAGGTGTGATTAATTCAACAGTCATGGAAGTGTGGTCACCAGGCATGCACATTTCAACGCCTTCTTCTAATTCAGCAACACCAGTAACGTCGGTAGTACGGAAATAGAATTGTGGACGATAACCTGAGAAAAATGGCTTGTGACGACCACCTTCTTCTTTAGTTAAAACGTATACTTGGCCAACGAATTTTGTATGTGGGCTAATTGTGCCTGGAGCAGCAATAACTTGACCACGTTCGATTCCATCACGTGTTATACCACGAAGTAAGCAACCTACGTTATCACCAGCTTCGCCATAATCCATCATTTTGTGGAACATTTCGATACCAGTAACAACTGTATTAGTTGGTTTTTCTTGCATACCAACAATTTCTACTGGGTCATTTAACTTAACTGTACCACGCTCGATCCGACCTGTAGCAACAGTACCACGACCAGTAATAGTAAATACGTCTTCGACTGGCATTGCAAATGGTTGCTCAGTCGCACGATCAGGTGTTGGAATGTAACTGTCAACAGCTTCCATCAATTCTAAGATTGGAGCATATTCAGGTGTATCCATATCTGTACTATCTGATTCTAATGCTTGTAGAGCAGAACCACGGATAATTGGAACCTCGTCACCATCATATTCATATTCAGATAGAATTTCACGAATTTCCATATCTACTAATTCAAGTAATTCTTCATCATCTACTTGATCTGTTTTATTCATAAATACAACGATTTCTGGAACACCAACCTGGCGAGCTAACAAAATATGTTCACGCGTTTGTGGCATAGGACCATCAGCAGCGGAAACAACAAGGATAGCACCATCCATTTGAGCAGCGCCTGTAATCATGTTTTTAATATAGTCAGCATGGCCTGGACAGTCAACGTGAGCATAGTGACGATCATCAGTTTCATATTCTACGTGAGAAGTACTAATAGTGATACCACGTTCTCTCTCTTCTGGAGCCTTGTCAATATTTGCATAATCTGTAAAATCAGCACCGCCCTTGAGAGCAAGTACTTTTGTAATAGCAGCTGTTAATGTGGTTTTACCATGGTCAACGTGGCCGAGTGTACCAACATTAACATGTTCCTTAGTTCTTTCAAATTTCTCTTTAGCCATTGTAAAAGATCCTCCTTATTGATACAGTCAAACTGATCTATTTATCTTTTATTAATTATCTCTTTATATTCTACACAAATCTTGCATTTTGGCAATGATCCAACAACTTTGGCTTTCTCTAGTAGTTGTTGTGTGTATTTTAATTTTGATTTACTGTGATATAAAATTTTCCATTATGGAGTTTGGCACTCGTTCATAATGATCAATTTGCATTACAAATGTTCCTCTACCTTGCGTAATCGAACGCAAATTAGTAGCATAGCCGAACATTTCGGACAAAGGTACATAAGTAGATATTTCCGCAGCGTTTAAACGTATTTCATTACCAGTAATTTGACCACGTCTTGAGCTTAAGTCGCCCATTACGTCGCCCATATATTCTTCTGGCATGGTGACGTCTACTTTCATAAGTGGCTCTAACAGGACCGCATCACCCTTACGCATGCCCTCCTTTAAGGCCATTGAGCCTGCAATTTTAAATGCCATCTCTGAAGAGTCAACATCATGATAAGAACCATCAACTAAGGTAGCCCTAAGCCCTACAACAGGGTAACCTGCGATGATACCTGCTGCTAAAGCTTCTTGAATACCTGCATCAACTGCACTTATATATTCTCTTGGAATAGCTCCACCAACAATTTTGTCAACAAACTCATAACCTTCATCTGCCTCTAGAGGCTCAAATTGTACAACACAATGACCATACTGTCCGCGGCCACCGGATTGTCTTACGAATTTACCCTCTACCTCAACAGGCTTGGTAATAGTTTCACGATAAGAAACTTGTGGTTCACCAACATTTGCTTCAACCTTAAATTCTCTAAATAAACGATCTACTATAATGTCTAAATGTAATTCGCCCATACCAGAAATCAAGGTTTGACCTGTATCTGAATCGGTTCTAGTCTTAAAAGTTGGATCTTCGTCAGCTAGTTTTGCTAAAGCTGTGATTAACTTTTCTTGCGAAGCTTTGGACTTTGGTTCAATTGCAACAGAAAGAACAGGTTCTGGGAAGTCCATTGACTCTAAAATTACTGGAGCATCTTCATCACAGAGTGTATCGCCGGTCGCCGTAAGTTTTAAACCAACTGCAGAGGCTATATCACCTGCATAAACCCGGTCAACTTCTTCACGATGATTAGCATGCATCAATAAAATACGACCAATTCTTTCGCGTTTTTCTTTAGTTGAATTGTATACATACGAACCTGCGTCCAAGGTGCCTGAATATACTCTGAAAAAGCATAACTTGCCCACAAATGGATCCGTCATGATTTTAAACGCTAAAGCAGAGAACGGCTCATCATCACTTGGATGACGCTCTTCTGTTTCCTCTGTTTCAGGATTTATGCCATCAATAGCTGGAACATCCAAAGGTGATGGCATATAGTCAACAATTGCATCTAATAGCAATTGAACGCCTTTGTTCTTATAGGATGTACCACAAACTACTGGAACCACTTTGGCATCAACTGTTGCTCGGCGCAAAGCAGCTTTTAAATCTGGAATGGTAATATCTTCTTCGAGCAAATATTTTTCTTCGATTACTTCATCGTTTTCAGCAATTTTTTCGATCATTTGTTCACGATACAACTTAGCATCTTCTAACATATCTTCTGGGATAGAAATCTCATCAATTTTTGTACCCATATCGTCAGCATAGTTGTAAGCTTTCATTTCCATTAGATCGATAATACCAGTAAAGTTATCTTCCTTGCCTATTGGCAATTGGATTGCTACTGGATTAGCTGCTAAACGATCTTCGATCATTTCTATAACATTATAGAAATCCGCTCCTACAATATCCATTTTATTAACATAGGCCATACGTGGCACGCCATATGTGTTGGCTTGACGCCATACGGTTTCTGTTTGGGGTTCAACGCCGCTTTTGGCACTTAATACCGTCACAGCACCGTCTAAAACACGTAAAGAACGTTCAACTTCGACCGTAAAATCAACATGACCTGGAGTATCAATAATATTGATCCTCTTCCCATTCCATTCAGCAGTTGTAGCAGCAGATGTGATAGTAATACCACGTTCTTGTTCTAGCTCCATCCAGTCCATTGTGGCACCACCCTCATGGGTTTCACCAACTTTATGGATTCTGCCTGAGTAGTAAAGGATACGCTCCGTAGTTGTCGTTTTACCGGCATCAATATGTGCCATTATGCCTATGTTTCTTGTGTTTTCTAACGAGAAATCTCTGGGCATGCGGTTAAACTCCTTCCATAGCAAATCTCATCTAATATATACCTTCATACACTTTATTTGTTAAAATGCATTTGAAATATTTGTAAAATATCTCTGTTCTTTGATTTCTACTACCATCTGTAATGTGCAAAAGCACGGTTTGCTTCTGCCATACGATGTATCTCTTCTTTTTTCCTAAATGCTTGACCAGTACTATTGCTTGCGTCAAGAATTTCATTTGCTAAGCGTTCTGGCATAGTACGTTCATTACGTGAACGAGCTGCGTTCACAATCCAGCGCAATGCTAAAGTTTGACGTCTTTCTGGGCGGACTTCAATTGGAACTTGATAGTTTGAACCACCAACACGTCTAGCTTTAACTTCTAGTAATGGCATAACATTTTCTAATGCTTGATAAAAAACTTCAATTGGCTCTTGCTCTGAACGCTCTTTGACTAAGTCAAAAGCTGAATAAACTATTCTTTGAGCCAATGATTTTTTGCCGTCATACATAACAATATTTATCAATTTTGCTACTTTTAAATCATTGAATTTTGGATCCGGCAAAATTTCTCTTTTTGGAACATGGCCTTTTCTTGGCACTTTACTTCCCTCCTTTCATGATTATACGGTTTACCGAAATCATAGGTACTCACGGTTTGGATCGTGTCTTGCAAAGAAAGACCTGTATCTTGAAAAGTCAGGAAAACAGAGCCTTCTTTAGACTAAATTGTCCAACCGATCTAGCTACTAATTGTGTAGCTTATTTTGGTCTCTTCGCACCATATTTGGAACGACCTTGCATACGGTCTGCTACGCCTGCAGTATCGAGTGTACCACGCACAACGTGATAACGAACACCTGGTAAATCCTTGACACGGCCACCACGAATTAGAACAACACTATGTTCTTGTAAGTTATGACCAATACCTGGGATATAGGCGGAGACTTCCATTTGGTTTGTCAAACGTACCCTAGCAACTTTACGTAAAGCTGAATTAGGTTTTTTTGGTGTCGTCGTTTTGACTGAAGTACATACACCACGTTTTTGTGGCGAATCATACTTAGATGGACGATTTTTTAATGAGTTTAAACCATAACCTAAGGCAGGTGACGCTGACTTATAGGTTTTTCTCGAGCGACCTTTTCTGACCAGCTGGTTAAATGTAGGCATCTATCTTCCTCCTTTCATTGTTATTTTTTGTGCATGAGCATTTCGATGCCGAAATCTCAGCAACTAATTGTATCATCAGAAAAACTCCTTGTAAAGGAAACGATTTATCACAAGTTTTTAATATTTTTAGGTTTTCTCTATTAATTTTCAACAAAATTTTCTTTTTGTTAGACCTATTATGATGAAAATACCCATCGACTAATGGCGATGGGTACCGTTACTATAGTTGTTAAACAGTATTTTTGATTAAATTTTTTAGCAAATCGTTAACTAGGCTTTAGCTAAATCTAGAACCTTTTTAACATCTTCTCTTTCTGCATGACCCTCATGTACTTTTTCGTTTTCTACATAAAAGGTTGGTACATAATAGTAATCATATTGATCTGCGATTTCTGGGTTTTTTCGCTCATTGATTTTTGTGATTTCAATATCTTTATACTCATCCTGAGCCATCAATTCATCCAGAAGTCTTAAGGCTAACTGGCAATGTGGACATTCATCAAACATAAACATCGTAATTTTTTTCATGGAATTTTCTCCTTACAAGTTCAATTCTACATTTTCTTTTTTACCCAAACTGAGAATGAACCAGCCGGGCAAGGAAAAGTAGCAGTTCCTGTTTCATCAAGCATAATATTTCCCTTAATGTGACCCGTTAAATCAAAATATACTTGACCTGCACTTTCTTCATTAAATGTTATCTCTTTGTAGTTGTTGTCGCCGTTACTTAGGATACACACTAGTCCAGAATCTTGATGCTCTTTACTCCCTAGTCTTTGAATTGCTATACAGTTTGAATGATCCAAATGTAAAATTTCTTCTCCCCATGCATATTTTCTTCTAGCCATGAGTAAAATATCTAATAGCTCCTGATGTGACTTCGTTGATTGTTCACCCTGACCACCATAATAATCAGCATAAAAAACGCAGGGATAACCTTTTTGCCTCAATAAAATCATGGCGTAAGCCAATGGTTTAAACCAATCATCTACCCAGGATTCTAAAGACTGTCCTATCTGGGAATCATGATTATCAACAAACGTCATCGTTCTTATAGCATCATCTTGAACGATTGTATCTTCGAATATTTTGGACAAATCATACTCTTTACCTGCTTGAGCTGCATCATAAAAATTATAGTGAAGCGGTACATCAAACAAAGTTATGCCAGGGAAAGAGTCTTGTAAAACTTCATTCAGCGATTTAATGTTCCCTGTCCAGTATTCAGCAACATAAAATAGATCACGTGATGTTTCATTATGCAGATATTCGGTTAAATGATTCATAAATTTTAAGTCGATATGTTTAAGTGCGTCTATACGTAATCCATCAAGATTTAGCTCTTCCACAAACCAAACTGCCCATTTTTTGATCTCTGCAATAACTTCAGGATTATTAAAATCAAGATCTGCATGCATTAGATAGTCAAAATTACCTTTTTCTTCATCCGTTACATGCTCTGAAAAATCTTTTGCGTCGCCTAAAATTTTAAAAATTCCACTCTCGCCTGTGCTTTCATCAAAATCAACTGCCGTAAAATGTTGATGATGCCATTTAAAATCAGAGTATTTGTCACCACGTCCTGGAAAAGTAAAGCTCGTCCAGCCTTCTATATCTAAAGGTTCTGAAATTACTTCATCACGATTTTCCGGATTAACTTTGACAACTGAAAAAACTTCCTTAGCATCCGCCCCCGCCTTATGATTTATTACCATATCAGCATAAACTTGAATTTCATGTTCATGTAAAGCCTCGATAGCTGCAATTAGTTCTTCTTTGGTCCCATATTTAGTTCTAATCGTACCTTTTTGTTCAAATTCTCCTAAATCATAAAGATCATAAGCACCATAACCAACATCGTCCGAATTTTGTCCTTTGTAGCAAGGCGGTATCCAGACAGCTGAGATACCAATTTCTTTTAGATGTGGTGCATCTTCCTTTAGCTTGTTCCACAAAGTTCCATCATTAGGCAAATACCATTCAAAATATTGCATCATAACACCATTCATAGAATAACCTCCAAAAATGATCAAGTGATTAATTAATCCTCTGCTTAATCATTAGCAAGTCACTACACATAAGAAAGGACTTCCAATAAAAGAAGTTCTCTCAACTAAAAACAGTACACGGTTAGCACTTGATGATTATTTCTTTTTCATGCTTCTCGTTTATTGTCTATATATATTTCTCATACTTTGCAGTACTCCATATTATTGTAACATAATCAACTCCTGTATCAGCTTAATAATATATTTCTTTTAAACGCCACAACTAACACTAACAGCTTGAAATTAAGCAATCTCTATCAAAGAATTCTTTTATTAGGACTGCTCTAATAAATTAATGTGCATTTTTATTTTCAAATGAGGAAGCAATACAACTCGTCAAATAAATAAACGATGCAATTTGCACAAAAGAGCTTAACATATTAACGAAAACGTTGTATTATATTTACACAGTGTATGTTTATTCGTCGAGCGCATATTTTCTAGTTCGTCCAACCATATTTCCTGGTTTTTTCAACTTTGATTAGGTTATCGAACTTTAACATAGTAATCCTAAACGTTTACACTGTTTGCTTAAAATATGAGTTTTGATGTGATCTTGAAAATTTAGTAGGAGGAAAAGATGTTTAAAGTTTATGAGGTAAAAGAAAATGTTTTTGCCAACAATGAGCGTGAAGCCAATAAATTGCGCAAAGAATTAAAGGAAAGAAAATTATTTTTGCTCAACTTAATGTCTTCACCTGGTTCTGGCAAAACAACGACTTTGGTCAAGACTCTTGAAGAACTAAAAGATAAATTGAATATGGGGGTCATGGAAGCAGATATCGATGGTATTGTTGATGCAAAAACAATTGCTGAGCTAGGGGTTAAAACTATTCAGGTCCATACTGGCGGAATGTGCCATTTAGACGCTGATATGACTAGACAAGCTTTGACTGAAATGGGTACGGAAGACTTGGATTTAGTTATTTTGGAAAATGTTGGAAATCTAGTCTGTCCAGCAGAATTTGATACAGGTGCAGTTAAAAACGTGATGATTCTAAGCATACCTGAAGGTGATGATAAACCTCTTAAATATCCCTTAATGTTTGAGGTCAGCGATGTTGTATTAATTAATAAAATTGATGTTTTACCATATTTTGATTTTAATATCGAACAGTGTTCAAAAGAAATTCACAAATTAAACCCAAAAGCAAAAATTTTTCCAATCAGTTCAAAAACTGGTGAAGGGATCCAGAATTGGATTGATTGGTTAGTTGCTGCAGTCCATGATTGGCAGCAATAATTCAAACATATAAGGAGTCAACTATGTCAGAAAAACAAATGCCCAGAATAGTGGGTCCGGGTGGAATGTCACATTACGATTCCAATCCTGAACACGTTAGACAACCGATTATTGAATTAGGGCAAAAAATTACTGATCGTGTAGGAGTTAAAGTTGGTCCACAAGATCCTGAATATTATGGTTTAGCAGCCATGATCACAGATGAAATGGCAGAAATTGCCTTAACCATGGACTTACGAAGCCCATATACGATCGATGAAATGATGGAAAAAACCGAGTACAAATATGAAAAAGAAGAATTAGAACAAATTCTTTTTGAAATGGGTTACGCTGGTGTACTCGAATTTTGGTATACGAAAGATGAAAAGAAAGACAGGCTTTATGTATTACCTGTCTTTGTTATGGGTAGTGCAGAATTTTCCAATATGAGAATGAAAGATTTGGAAGAGAAACCACAGATGGCAGCTTTTTTTGAGCGAATGACTTTTCTACCACTTGAAAAAATAACACCAATGGTACCGCCAGGTGGTGCCGGGATCGGTATGCACGTTGTTCCTGTAGAAAAAGCTATTCCTAGCAATGCTAGATCAGAATCGATAGAGCATATTTCTCATTGGCTCGACAAATATGATGGTCGTTATGCTGCTAGTCCATGCTCCTGTCGTTATGGTCGTAAAATTTTAGGTGAAGGCTGTGCTGATGATCCAGAAGATTGGTGTATTGCGATGGGAGATATGGCCGATTATATTGTTGAAACAGATCGTGGACGTTATGCTAGCCGCGAAGAAGTTCTAGAAATCCTAGAAAGAGCGGAAGAAAATGGCTTTGTTCACCAAATTACCAATATGGATGGTGAGGATAAAATCATTGCAATTTGTAACTGTAATGTAGATATTTGTAACGCTCTACGCACTTCCCAACTATTTAATACACCGAATATGTCTCGTTCTGCTTATGTTGCTAAAGTTCAACGTGAAGAATGTGTAGCTTGCGGAAAATGTGTTGAAGTCTGTCCTGCTGGTGCAGTTAAATTGGGACAAAAGCTCTGTACAAGCCAAGGCGAGGTCAAATACCCTATACATATCCTACCAGACAACAATAAATGGGGTCCTGAAATGTGGGATCCTGATTATCGTGATAATAATCAAATTAATTGTTATGACACAGGTACAGCACCTTGTAAATCAGCCTGTCCTGCACATATTGCAGTTCAGGGCTATCTAAAGTTAGCTGCTCAAGGCAAGTATACTGAAGCTTTAGCTTTAATCAAACAAGATAATCCGTTACCAGCTATTTGTGGTCATATTTGTAACAGACCCTGTGAGGATGTTTGTACAAGATCTAATGTAGATCAAGCAGTGGCGATAGATGCAGTTAAAAAGTTTATTGCTGAACAGGACTTAAATGCTGAAACTCGTTATGTTCCGAAAAAAATTATTCCAAGTAATCGTGGCGGCTTTAAGCAAAAAATTGCTATTATCGGTGCAGGACCAGCAGGTCTAAGTTGTGCCTATTACTTGGCTTTAAGAGGTTATTCCCCAACCATTTTTGAAAAAAATGAGAAACCTGGCGGGATGCTTGTCTATGGTATTCCATCTTATAAATTACAAGATGAAGTCATTCAGGCAGAGATTGAGATTATTGAAGAGTTAGGTGTAGAAATTAAATGTGGTGTGGAAGTCGGCAAGGATATTTCTTTAGACGAATTACGTGCTGAAGGATATCAAGGTTTCTATCTAGCCATTGGTTGTCAAGGTGGTCGCTTGCCAAACATACCAGGAGAAAACGCTGAAAATGCTCATACAGCTGTTGACTTCTTACGTGAAAACAATGCCGGAAATGGCGAACCTATAGAAGGTAAAGTAGTTGTAATTGGTGGTGGTAATGTTGCAATTGATTCAGCTTGTGTATCTGCTAAACTAGGTGCTGATTCTGTGAATATGTACTGTTTAGAATGTGCTGAAGAAATGCCTGCATCTAGCGAGGAGATTTTAGAAGCTCGAGCTATGAATGTAACCATCAATCATGAATATGGTCCAAAAGAAATCTTACAAGAAGCTGGCAAGGTTACAGGAATCGTATTGAAGAAATGTACATCTGTATTTGATGCAAATGGACACTTCAATCCTCAATATGATGAAAACGATACAATAACCGTTCCTTGTGAACATGTTATTTTTAGTATCGGTCAAAGTATTGAATACGGTGATTTGTTAGCAGATACGAAAGTGGAATTTGGTCGGGGCAATAGTCCAATTGCTGACGCAATAACTTTTCAGACAGCCGAACCAGATATTTTCGTAGGTGGAGATTTATACACAGGTCCACGTTTTGCCATAGATGCAATTGCTCAAGGCAGAGAAGGTGCAGAATCTCTCCATCGTTTTGTACATGAAAATGCTTCACTGACTATTGGTCGAAATCGACGCGAGTTCATAGAACTTGATACAGATGATGTAGTTCTCGAAGGTTATGATGAATCAAGTCGTCAAATAGAAGGCTTTGATTCCAGCATAGATCTTAAATCATTTACTGATAGACATTTAACCCTCACAGAAGAACAAGTAAAAATTGAAACAGCACGTTGTCTTGATTGTGGGACTGCTGTTGTTGACTATAACAAATGTATAGGTTGTGGGCTTTGTACAACCAAATGTAATTTTGATGCAATTCATCTGCATCGTGAATTACCCGAAATGAGTAACATGGTTATATCAGAAAATAAAATGAAACATATCCTACCATATGCATTAAAGCGTGCTGTCAAGACAATGTTTAAGAAAATGCCAACATCAAAGGTCAAGTACGACGATGCATGAGTTAGGT